>Ga0247841_10011943_pt1 | contig 11421 bp, 9 predicted proteins | sample LaCruzMarch2015__2_FD_192410 | JGI IMG/M metagenome (GOLD analysis project Ga0247841, IMG submission 192410) | Freshwater microbial communities from meromictic Lake La Cruz, Castile-La Mancha, Spain - LaCruzMarch2015_18m | ecosystem: Environmental > Aquatic > Freshwater > Lake | place: Spain...
CGGGTCCGCCCACGGCTTCCCATATGACCTGGCGGGCGCTCATCTTCCAGCGAACGCGCAGCGACATGGGGCTCCCGGTCTGCGAATTCCACTCCTCCTCATCGAGGAGAGGACGATCTCGAGTAGCGGTCTCGAACACATATCCGCGTTCCTGAGAACCGGCGGTGCTCGCCTCGCCGTTGTTCCTGCGACGGCGAACGCTATCGGACTGCGCGGACTCGGGTTCACGGAAGCATTGAATGCATCGGCCCGCGCGTGGCTGACGGTGGGGGCGGATCCTGTGGCGACGGCAGCGGGGCGCCAGCACCTGACCGGCGTCGAGACGCTCGTCGCTGTCAGCGCCATACAGACCATGACGACCGCGCGAGCACACGTCGTTTTCCCGATGCGTCTGCCCTACGAGACTCGAGGGACGATCCTCACTGCCTCCGGCACAAAGCGTCTGTCCACGGTCAAGAGGACCGCGATCGGCGAGGAGACGTGGGAGGTCCTGTCGCGGTTGGCCTCGGCGTTCGAATGTGCATCCATTCCTGAGACGTTTGATGAGCTGTCGCAGACAGCCATGCGGGCGATAGGGAAAGGCGCGGGCGGCATCGTGACGGCCGGGGCTACGTCGGCGGGCATCGCCCGCGCAATCGATCTGCGACTTGCCGAACTCGGCATCTGACCATGGGGTCGGCGGTGGACGCTGCAGCGGTGGCGTACGCATTTCCAGCGGTAGACTTCCGCATGTCCCTCCTCGAGGAGACAGGCGACCCCCATCGATACCAGGGCATGCGCCATGATGCTGCCACAGACAGCTAGCACCACCCGGTGCCAGAGCGAGCGGAGGGGCAATGTCCTCTTCGCTCGTTCTTCTTGGAGGAAACGTGAGGGGGGGCGAGAGTAGGTCGGCCGGTGAGCAAGACAACTCCTGAGCATCGCCGTCGCGGGGCGCAGGGCTTGTCTCGTGGCGCGGAGGCCGCGTTCTGCGCAGACGCGTGGCGCACCGTTTCCCTCCAGAGGGAGGTCGGGGTGGACTGGAAAACCTACTACGCGCGAGAGTGGACGACGCCTGGGGCGGCGCGTCAGGTGGCGGGATGGGTCGCGGAGCGGCCCGACGAGGCGCTCGTCGGCGCGGTGGCTCGCGGCGCAATCCTCTCGTTTCCGCACACGGCCCTCCGATATGCGGGCGCTCTCCAGGCGTCCATCCTTCGCGTGCTGTACGGCGCCGGCGTCCGACGTGTCCTGGCATTGGGCGTCGTCCACGGTGGCGTGGTCCCGGCGGTTCGCGTCGCCCAGGACACAGCGGCGTCTCCGGCCGAACGGCGAGAGGCATTTAACGCCGCTTCCGGCGGCTTCCTGGCCGCTCCGAGCGCGGCGGACACGCCGCTCGGGCGCGCACCCCTGTGGACGGTGCCGGACGGGTCCGGCCTCGTGCGTCGCACCGCCGACGGAATGCTGCGCGACGAGTTCTCGCTCGACTCGTTCCTCGCGTTGTCCGCGGCGTTCGCCGCGAACCGAGGGAGCGACGCAATCCCGGTCCTACCGCTCTACGTCGGCGTCACCCGCGACCCCGAAACGGGAGCCTTTGACGTCGCCGAGCGCCTCGCCCAGTGGCTCCGCGACGTGGCCCGCGCCGGCACGGCGATCGTCGCGACCGGCGATCTCGTCCACTGCGGGGCCCACTATGGATCGCCGCTCTCGGCCTTCGGCTGCTGCGATGTCGGCGACGCAGAACCCGTGCTGCGACGCGAGGTGGAGAGCGTGCTCGTGGCGGCGCTCCGCGGGGATCTCGATCTGGCCTACAGGCTCTCCACGGAACGTTTGCGTAGCGATCAACGAGAGATCCTCCCTGTCCTTGCGGGCGTGGTGGGCCCTAGGGGAGCCTGTCGGCTCCTCCACTTCTCGCTCTCCGACTACGCGCCGATTCTCGACGTTCCGCCGCCGTGCTGCGTCGCGTCGGCCCTCGTCCAGTTCGATCGATAGTTCCACCCCGTGGGTCTTCGTTGCGGCTGGATCCGCCTTTCCGTACGCTTCTCGCCGTTCGTGGCGGGCAAGGAGGCGTGGCGATGTCGAAGGTGGTGGGCGTGATCGGGGGCATGGGGCCGGCGGCGACGGTCGAGTACCTCGCGCGACTGGTTCGTGCGACCCCCGCGGAGCGAGACAGCGACCACCTCCACGTGCTCGTCGACAGCGATCCGGCGATTCCCGGTCGAACCGACGCGATCCTGCACGGGGGACCTGACCCCGCTCCGCGGCTGCGCGTGATCGCACGGGGCCTGGAGCGCGCGGGCGCGCAGATTCTTGCCATGCCGTGCAACACCGCCCACGTGTATTTCAAGTCCGTGCGCGAAGCAGTGGCGATCCCGGTGCTCGACATGATCGCGGAAGCGGCAGATTGCGTGAACGTCGACTGCGTTGGACTCTTGGCCACCGAAGCCGCGATCCGCGCCGGCCTCTACCCGAAGGCACTCGGGTCTCGCGAGATCGCCGTGGTCGTTCCGCGGGTGGCCGACCAAGCGGAGATCACGCGCCTGATCGCCGCGGTGAAAGCCGGGCAGGCTCTGGAGGAGCTTCGGGCACGACTGCGTCGAGTCACCGCTCACTTGCGAGATGAGGGCGCGAGCGGACTCCTCGTCGGTTGCACGGAGATCTCGCTCCTCCGTGACGAGGGAGAGGCGTTGCCGGTGGTCGACGCCCTCGACTGTCTTGTCGAGGCGACCGTGCGCGAGGCGCGCGCAGGAGGGACACGATGAGCAGGGACATGAAAGAGCGCGTGATCGGAGGCGTCGACGATCTCGACGCGCGGCTGCGGAGCGTGAGCGAGTACGTGTTCGCCCACCCCGAACTGAAGTTCGAGGAAGTCCTCGCCTCGCGGCGCCTCGCGGAGGAGCTCGAGGGCGACGGCTTCCGGGTCGAGACCGGGGTGGCCGGTCTCCCCACCGCGTTGCGCGCCGAGCACCCGTCGGTTTCCGACGGCCCGACGGTGGCCGTGATCGCTGAGTACGACGCGTTGCCCGACCTGGGCCACGCCTGCGGCCACAATCTGATCGCCGCCGGAGCGCTCGGCGCTGCGCTGGCGCTCGGGCGGATCAAGTCGGAGCTGCCGGGTCGCCTCGTGATGCTGGGGACGCCGGCGGAAGAAGGCGGCGGCGGGAAGGTGCTGATGGTCGAAGCCGGCCTGTTCGACGGCGTGGACGTGGCGATGATGTTCCATCCCTCGCCGTTCACGACGGTCGGACACGGCAGCCTAGCGATCACCGAGGTGCGCGTCGAGTTCCGCGGCGTCGCGGCCCACGCGTCCGCCTGGCCGGAGCGCGGCGTGAACGCGCTCGACGCCGTGATCCAGACGTACAACGGCCTGAACGCCTTGCGCCAGCACATCAAGGACGGTGCGCGCATTCACGGGATCATCACGCACGGAGGCGTGAAGCCGAACATCGTCCCCGACTACGCGGCGGCCGAGTTCTACGTGCGCGCGGCGGACACGGCCTATCGCGACGAGTTGCTCGGGAAGCTGCGCCGCTGCGCCGACGGCGCGGCGCTCGCCACCGGGGCGACGCTCGATTTCAAGACGATCTCGGTCCCGTACAAGGCGATGAAGCTGAACGCGACCCTCGATGCCGCCTTTGCCCGCAACCTCGAGCGACTCGACTGGCATCTCGATGCGCCACGCGGCGGTCCGCTCCCTTACGGGTCAACCGACATGGGCGACGTGAGCCAGGTGGTTCCTTCGCTCCATCCCTACATGGCGATCTGCGACGAGGGCGTGGTGGGACACTCCGGTCCGTTTGCCGAGGCGTCGCGATCCGAGCGTGGCCACGCGGCCATGATGGCCGCGGCAAAGACGATGGCGATGACGGCTATCGATGCGTTCGTGTCCCCCGATCTCGTCCGCGACGCTTGGTCGGAATTCCGCGGGCGGCCGTAGGTGGGCCACCGCCTGCGGCGCGGCCTAGGACCAGTCGGGCCGGAGCTTCGCGTGCCCGGACAAGAAGCGATCCGCGGCCACGGCGGCCGTCGCTCCTTCCGCGGCGGCAATCACGGCCTGCTTGAGGTGCTTGCACAGAACGTCGCCGGCGGCGAACACTCCGGGAACGGATGTGTGGGAGAGGGAGTCGACGACGAGACATCCCTCCGCCGACAGCGACGCCTGGCCGCCGAGGAAGTCCACGATCGGCCGAGCGCCCTGCAGAAAAAGGAAGACTCCGCTCACCTCGAGCACGGACGCGGCCGCGCCGCGGGCGCGGATGCGTAGCCCTTCCACCCGATTCTGACCGAGGATTTCGTCGACGAGGGTGGACCGATGCACCTCGATCACCGGGTTCGCCGCGAGTTCTGCCGCCAGTGCGCCCGGCGCCCGCAGCGACTCCGCGGGCATGAGCAGATGCACGCGACGAGCCAGCCGCGCGAGGAGAAGCGCCTCTTCGCCCGCCTCGTCCGTCGCCCCCACCACGGCCACCGCCTGATCGCGAAAGAAGTAGCCGTCACACGTCGCGCAATACGACACCCCCCGGCCGATGAGTCGTTCCTCGCCCGGAAGGGTGGCCGCGCGCCCCATCGATCCCGTGGCGACGATCATTGCGCGACCCTGGTACGCGCCCTTCGCTCCCCACGCCGTCTTCACCGGGCCGTCGAGCGTCGCGGCCGTCACACGATCGGCGACGAAGATGGCGCCGTACCGCTCCGCCTGAGCCCGAATACTGGCGACGATGTGGGCGCCGGGAACCGGATCGATGAGCCCGGGGAAGTTGCCGATCTCGCGGCTCATGCCGAGTGCGCCCGACGCGATGCCCTTGTCGACGACTCGGCACGTCCGACCGGACCTCGCGGCGTAGAGCGCGGAAGTCGCTCCGGCGGGACCTCCGCCAATCACGAGAACATCGACGATATCGTCGTCCGCCGGATGTTCGATCTCAGTCGTCATGCTCACCCCCTGTCTTCCTCTCTGGCACGGGATCATAGCCGCCCGGATGGAGCGGCTGGCACTTAAGGAGTCTGCGCGCGGCGAGCCACCCTCCGCGTAGAACGCCGTGCGTCTCCACCGCCTCGATCGCGTACTGCGAACAGGACGGGGCGAACCGGCAGTGATGAGGCAGGAGCGGCGACAGGAACCGGCGGTAGACGCGAATCGGCGCGACGAGGACTCGGCGGAACATGGCCCGATAGTAGAGGGAATGGATCCCTCTTGACAACTAGCAGGCGTGGCAGTAGACTGCCGATTAGCAAACAGGTGGCGAGTCTGCCAAGGAGCGAAACATGAGAGTCCTACTACAGAACAGAACTGGCAACGAGGGCTGCGCCCTGAGGCGCCTCCCCGAGGCGAGGCGTGGGACCTTCCTGCTTGAGTCGAGTCTGTCGCACCTGATCGATGAGTTGTCGAGCGGCTTCGACGCAGTTGGATCCGATGTCGCCACGGGTTCCGGAAGGACAGACGTGTATGAGAAGGACAAGCACATCGTCTTCGAGACGGAGCTGCCCGGCGCGCGCAAGGAGGACGTTCAAGTGCGCGTCGAGGGAGACCAACTCATCATCTCGGGCGAGGTGAAGCGCCGGGAAGACGTCGAACGTGACCAGTACTTCCGTATCGGTCGACAGGTCGGGCGCTTTCAGCGGTCGTTCCCGCTGCCGGCGGAACTGATCGACAAGGAGAAGGTTGCCGCGCGGTTTGAGGACGGCATCCTCCGGGTGTCCGCGCCGTTGCGCGAGTCGATCAAGGAGCCTGAGAAGGCCGTCGAAATCAAAGTCGAGTAGAAGCCGTACGAGAGCACGGACTCAGTGGACCCGGGCGATCCCGGGTCCGCTGTTCCTAGTGGCGGTAGGCGTTCGTGATCGGGACGCGGCGCCCGCTTCCGAACGCCTTGGGAGTCACCTTGATCCCAGGCGGCAGTTGCCGCCGCTTGTGCTCGTGCAGATAGAAGCGGCGCAGCACCTCGTCGACCAGAGGGGGCGCGAAGCCGGCGGCGAGAAGCCCGTCGCGGGAGGCATTCCCTTCGATCAGGGCGCGCAGAGCGGGATCGAGGTCGGCGTAGGGTGGGAGATCGTCATCGTCCCTCTGGTTCGGGCGCAGTTCCGCCGAGGGTGCTCTGTCGATGACGCGCCGCGGGATCGCGTCGCCGAACGTCGCCGCGAGGCGATAGACGTCGTCCTTGTAGAGATCGGCTATTGGCGCGAGAGCTCCCACCGTGTCTCCGTAGAGCGTGTTGTAACCCATCGCGATCTCCGACTTGTTCGCCGGGCACAGCACGAGCCTTCCCTCCTGATTCGACAGAGCCATGAGAAGGATCCCGCGAATCCGCGGCTGCAGGTTCTCGTCGACGAGGCCCATGGCGGCGTTGGGAAGGGCGTTGCGGAAGCGCTCGTGGATCTCGGCGATCGAGATCTCGAGATGACGAATGCCGAGCGCCGTGGCGATCGCGGCCGCGTCCTCCCCGCTCTCTTGGGCGGAGAATACGCTTGGCATGTAGACCGACACGACGTTCTCAGCGCCCACGGCCTCGGCGGCGAGAGCGGCGACGACGGCGGAGTCGATGCCCCCGGAAAGCCCGAGCAGGCATCCTCCGAAGCCATTCTTACGGACGTAGTCGCGGATTCCGAGGACGATGGCGGATCGAGTCTCTAGCGTCGGATCGTCGAGCGGGACGCGGATGGCGCCGTGGGGGAGATCGACCACATAGAGCCCTTCCTCGAATCGGGGAGCCGCAAAGACGACGTCCCCCTTCTCGTCGACAACGAAGCTGCCGCCGTCGAAGACGGTGTCGTCCTGGCCGCCGACGAGATTGACGTAGACGATGGCCACGCCGTTCTCCTGGGCGCGTCGCCGGGCGAGCCGGCGACGAATGCCCAGCTTGCCGACGAAGAACGGGGATGCCGAGAGGTTGAAGATGAGCTTAGCGCCGAGGCTTGCCTGGAGGTCCGTCGGGCCCTCGTCGATCCAGAGGTCTTCGCAGAGGTTGACGCCGATTCTGGTCCCCGCGACATCGTGCGTCTCGACCCCTTCGCCCGGCGTGAAATAGCGTTTCTCGCTGTAGACGTCGAATGACGGCAGGTGCATCTTGGCGACGCGCGCGATCTCTCGGCCGCCCGCGAGGAGGTGTGCGACGTTGGCGATGTCGGTGCCCGCTCCGTCGCACGTCGACGAAGGATCGCTTCGGTTGGCGGCATTCCTCGTCAGTTCCGCGGCGACCGATCCGACGATGACCGTCATCGGGCCGCCGCGGTCGCGAAGCGCCGCCACGGCCTCCTCGCAGGCAGGCACGAAGCCCGGACGCCACAGGAGGTCGAGAGGAATGTATCCGGGGATGGCGAGCTCGGGGAACGCCACAACGTCGCAGCCGGCCGCCTTCGCCTCGTCGATCAGGATCATGACGGCCTGCGCGTTACGCTCGATTGCGCCGACGTGCGCGTTCATCTGCCCGATGCCGACCCGCATGGCGGGAAGTATAGGTTGACGTCGCTTCGCCCACCAGGCTTGTCGGTTGGGCTAGCGCCGTCACCCTGCTCGCCGACCGACTTGGTGAATGTCGTCGAGTAGGTTCGCGCTTGTTGCGTCACCAGGCTCGCCGACGGGTCTTGCGGATGTCGGCGAGCGGTGTGCGTCAGGTCGGTCACCTGCTTGCCGACAGGTTGGGAGGCCGTCGGCAAGTAGGTCCCTGTCTGGCGTCTCTCCAGCCTGAGTGAGAAGCGCCCGCGCCAGATCGACGAGGGACGCCTCCTCGGGGAGCGACAGACGATCCCACGCGCCGGGGGCAAGGTCGCCAAGCTGGACAGGCCCCACGGCGACGCGCAGCAGGCGAGATACGGAGTAGTCGAACCGGGCGAACAGACGCTTGATCTCGTGCTTCCTCCCCTCCGCCAAGGTGATCACCGCGTGCCGCGGGCGCCCTTCGATTCGCCCGTCGAGGATGCGTAGCACTTCGCCTTCGTCCTCGACGCCGCGCTCCATCGAACGCAGGGCCCGTTCCAGTTGCCTCTCCGGAGGTGCCTCCGCGAGCCACACTCGGTAGACCTTGTGCACTTCGTACCGCGGATGCGTGAACGCTTGGATCACGTCTCCGTCATTCGAGACAAGGAGCAAGCCCTCGGCGTCCTGGTCAAGGCGTCCGACCCACGTGTAGCCGAGGAACCCGTCCGCGCGGAGCAGGCGGCCCACGGTGTTGCCGGAGAACGGATCGTCGTGGCTGCAGAGCATGCCGGCCGGCTTGTACAGCCGATAGACGCGCGCCTCGCGCGGCTCGATGGAGAGGGGATGACCGCGCAGCGCGAGGCGGAGAACCGCGCCGCGCGTGAGGAGGAGAAACGGGTCCAAGACCGGCTCGCCGTTCACGGTGACCTCGCCTGCGAGGACGAGGCCCACGGCCTTTCGGCGAGACACACCGGCCTGCATCTGGAGGAAGCGGAAGAGCTTCATCTCGTCGTGCGCACGCGTGTCAGACATACGGGAAGGGATACCGCGTGGCATCGGCGCGCGCAAGTCCGCTGGCGCAATGTGTCACGGAATGCCGGTCACGGCATAATGGGCGGATCGGGGGGTGCAAAAGGCAGACATGGGATTCCAGATTCAACAGGTCGAGTTGGGCGAGCGCGCGCTCGAGGACTTCATTGAAGTCCCTTGGAAACTCTTCCGCGGCGACCCGTGCTGGACCCCGCCGCTACGGGCGGAGCTTCTTGGAAGCCGCCTCCTTGGGATCACAGGGTTGCTCACTCGAGCCCATCCCTACCATCGCGACGCGGAGGTCACGCACTTCATCGCGCGCGACGGCAAGGAGCTTCTCGGGCGCGTCTCGGCGGCCGTCAATCGCCGCTTCAACGAGTTCTACGGGGCGAAGATCGGGTTCTTCGGGTTCTTTGACGTTGGGCCGCGCCCCGATGTAGCCAAGGAGCTGCTTGACCGCGCAGCTGCCTGGGCCAAAGAACGCGGCATGGAGTGCTTGAGGGGACCCGGTGGGTACTCGAACGCCACGCACGAGGCGAGTCAGGGCGTCCTCATCGAGGGGTTCGCCCACCCGCCGACCGTGGAGCTCACGCACAACCCCCCGTACTACGGCGAGGTCATCGAGGCCTGCGGATTCGTGAAGGCGATGGACTATCACGCCTACCTGATCCAGATCTCCAACGGCCCGTCCGAGCGCCTGGGTCCGCTTGCGGACGCCGTGCTCCGGCGCCGCTCGATCGAGACGCGGCCGATCGACATGGCCAAGGTCAGCCAAGAGGTGGATCTGATCGTCCAGATCTATAACGAGGCGTGGGCCGCCAACTGGGGATTCCTCCCCTTGACCGAGGCGGAGGGCGCGGCGATGGCGTCAACCCTCAAGCTGGTGGCCGACCCGGGGCTCATACGGTTCGCCTACGTGGACGGCGAATTGGCCGCCGTCCTCGGCGCGCTCCCGGATCCGAACGTCGCGTTCCGGCCGCGCTGGAACAAGCTGCAAGACACCGATCTCGTCCGCGCGCTCCGCCTGCTCCGGACACGCCGCCGGATTCTCGCCACGCGCCTGATGTTCTTCGGGGTCCTGCCGAGCTTCCGCAAGCTCGGCATCGACGCCGTCCTCTACTCGGAGGTGCTCGAGCACTGCCTACGCCGCGGGTACAAAACGTGCGAGCCGTCCCTCCTACTCGAGGGAAACGACCTCATCCTGCGCGCGTCGAGCGTCATGGGCGGCGTTCACTACAAGACTTGGCGGATCTACGAGAAGCCGCTCGTTTAGGATCGACTAGGTTGTCCAGTTTCACAGTGGTGTCTACAGCTGGCAACCGCAGAGAGAGCAGAGGACGCAGAGAGAGCAGAGCCACTGACCGATACTCCCAGGCCTCGTGATGAAGTCCGGAACGAAGCTCGGGGACTCGAAGATAGGGATGTGCCCTTCCTCCGCGCGCGCTCGGTTCTCACGAAAGAGCGCACCGCACCCATTGTGTGCGAGGCGGCTCGACGGTCTCGCTTGTCGAGCCGCTAGGGAGAAGCCGTGGTGGGTGCCGGCTTCTCCTGACCGGGTTCGTCGTAGACGTCGGAGACAGTGACGTCGGAGCCAAGCTCACGCCGCTACGGCGGAGGATGGCCTCGTCGCGAGTCCCTTGGCTTCTCTTGGCGAGCTTCGCGTGATGCGCGCGCCGTCTCGCGCCGAGAACGCAAAGGCCTGAAGTGTCAACGCCTTTCCGACACTGGACAGACTGCGCTTCCTGAGTCTACGTGGCGCCGGCTGGAAACACCGTGGGCTTGCCGTCCCGGCAGGCTTCGCCGGCGCTGAAGAAGAGAGGAGACTCGGCCGCAGCCGAGCCTCCGATCCAACGAAGAGACCCAGCGGCTGGCTCAACCGTTGCCGGCGAGCCAGCTAGAGCTGGGCCTCTCGCGCGAGGCCGAGTCCCGAGGAGGTACAACGGCCCCACTAGCTTCTTGTCTAGCCTCCGATTCCGAAGTGAATCGTGATGCGGAAGTGCCACATCATGTCCGGGCCGAAGTACCAGTACATCCCGCTCGCCGGCATCCCGTAATGCCACGCGCCGCCCTGCCAATACCACGTTCCGCCAGGAGAACCCGGGAACGGCGGGTAGTAGTAGTACCCGCTCGGTGGCGTGGGGGGAGTCGGCGGCGTGTACGGAGTGGGTGGCGTGTACGGCGTGTACCCGTACGACGAGAGGATGACGAACGACGTCCACGCCGTGGCCCACTGCGGCTCGGGAGTGATGCCCTTGATCTGCACCTGCACGCTCATGGCCGCGGCGCTCGGGCTGGATCCAACCATCGGGAACGGCTCGCTATACGACGTTGGCGCGAGGTTCAGGGGCACTCCGCTCGCGATGATCTGCAGCTGTTCCGTGCCTGTCGGCGGGTACACGGTGAACTTGTACATGCCGTCGGGGAGCGTGTGACTGCCCGCGCTGACGTAGTTCGACGACGTCGAGTATTGGTTCGGGAAGACCTGCCGCACGATGCCGTCCGGCTGGAAATCGAGAATGTAGACGTACGCCGCCTGGCTGACCGTGTACGTGATCGTTACGTTCTCGCCGATCGCGTAGGCCGTCTTATCCGTCCAGATCGAGACCGAGACCGGGTTGGGCGTTGGCGTCGGAACGATGCCGAGCGGCGACGGTCCGCTCTGGGCGAATGCCAATGCCGAGACGAAGAAGGCAGTCAGGATCGCTAGAAGGATCGTTGCGCGTCGAGTGCTGTTCATCTTGATCACCTCGCGCAACGTACCCCCGGCTCCGGCGCTCGTGTCAGAGGCCGATGGCGCGGGCGACCATGTGCAAGTGCTCCGTACTGTCTCGGAATGCGGGGAGATCGCAGGTCTCGGCGACCAAGCGGAGGATGATCTCGTACGCCTCGGGATCCTCGGCCGCGATGCGTTCGACCGCGTCGAGCATGCCGGCGGCGAATCCCTCGACTCCCGCTCGCGTGTCGACCGCGAACCCGGCAGCGCGCAGCTCGGCGATCGCTTGAGG
>Ga0247841_10011944_pt1 | contig 11420 bp, 10 predicted proteins | sample LaCruzMarch2015__2_FD_192410 | JGI IMG/M metagenome (GOLD analysis project Ga0247841, IMG submission 192410) | Freshwater microbial communities from meromictic Lake La Cruz, Castile-La Mancha, Spain - LaCruzMarch2015_18m | ecosystem: Environmental > Aquatic > Freshwater > Lake | place: Spain...
CACGCTATTTCCTTAATTTCCTGGAAGAGGAATCATGCGGAAAATGTGTGCCCTGCCGGGAGGGTGTCAAGAGGATGCGCCAGATCCTGACCGACATTACCGAGGGCAAAGGCAGGGAGAGCGATCTTGATCTATTAGCCGAGCTTTCAGCCCATTTGAAAGACAGCGCACTCTGCGCGCTCGGCAGCTCAGCCCCCAACCCTGTTCTGACCACGATACAGTATTTTAAAGATGAGTACGAAGCACATATAAAGAGCAAGAAATGCCCGGCCGGAGTATGCAAAGCGCTGATACGCTTCAGCATCATCGATGATAAGTGCCCCGGTTGCGGCAGGTGCGTTAAGCCCTGCCCCAGTCAGGCCATCACATTTATGGGCAAGAAGAATCCCGTTAAACTGGACCAATCGAAGTGTATCAAGTGCCGCACCTGCTATGATATCTGCAAGATGGGAGCTGTGAGCATTGAGTGAACTGGTAAACCTGACTATAAACGGCAACAAATACAGCGCTGAAAAGGGCAGCATGGTCCTGCAGGTTGCCAGGGAACACGGTATCAGGATACCCACGCTCTGTGAACACGAGGCCATCGAACCCTACGGGGCCTGCAGGCTGTGCATCGTCGAGGCGACACGCGGAAACAGGACCCGGATTGTCACGTCCTGCCTTTATCCGGTGGAGGAAGGATTGGTCGTCCAGACAGATTCCCAGCGTATTGTCCGCAACCGCAAAATGCTGCTGGACCTGCTGCTGGCCAGGTGCAGTGAGAATAAAGTAATTAGGGACCTGGCAGCCGAATACGGCCTGGACAAGCCTTCTTTTAGAGAGGAGTACTGGGAAAAGCACGACTGCATTGTCTGCGGACTGTGCGTCAGGGCCTGCGAGCAGGTTGTTGGAGTAAGCGCAATCAGCCTGGTAAACCGCGGTGTTTCCAAAGAGCCCAAGCCACCTTTCCTGGAGAAAGCGAAGGCGTGCATCGGCTGCGGCTCCTGCTATTATGTTTGCCCCACCGGTGCAGTCAAGCTGGAGGATAAGAACGGTGTCCGCTATATACCCAGGTGGAAGGTGGAGTTCAAGCTCAAGAAGTGTTCGAAGTGCGGTATACAGTGGGCGCCCGAAGCCCAGCTTGAATATATACGGAAGAAATGGAACCTCGAGCCGGGATTTTTCGATATCTGTCCTAACTGCCGTTAATCCAACGGCTCGCCACACGACATATTTCTTGACTCTGCATTATCCCCAATCTATACTTTTGTCCTGCGGGGTGTAGCGCAGTGGTAGCGCGCATGGTTTGGGACCATGAGGCCGGTGGTTCAAATCCACTCACCCCGACCATCGATATAGATTTCGGTCAGTTGACAACAAGGTTATTTCTATTCAGGTGGTTGTTGTTTTGTGGATGTTGTTAAAGTCTTAAGTTCAAGGGTATATTATCACCAAGAAGACAGATTACGTAATAGCATGTAGTGTTAAGCACAATCAGCATATTTTGTGTCGCGTTTTACAGAGCTTAACTTAGGTGGGGCGCTTCGAAGATCCACACCAGATTAGCAAGTGGGATGATAATCTTTATACGCCATCAACTGCCTAGTCTTGTACGCGTCTTATTGTATGATGACATCCTGGTCCAAATGGGATGGACATGGCATCTGGGTTTCCCGGCTCTGGCCAATATTTGGCACGATGCCCGTGGTAAATAGTTTCAACCGGTAATATTTCCCCTTCATGAGCAGCGCACTCTGCTGGTTCCCATTTAGGCATTGCGCCACGATACACTTCGCACTGAGTGACATCCTCATCCATGAGCCGTCTAGACAAGCCGCGAACATACCAAGTATTAAACTCGGTCAAGCCGAGACGTTCGGATGCTTGTGTAACATTGATGTGTCGCTGATATTCAGCCCCACCCCGAATGTAGGTTTCAGTAGGATTCCAGTAAGTAGGATCAGATAGTGAGCGAATCAGAGTCTCTTCATTTCCAGTCTGAATTGCTTCACGTACTAGTCTTGGGAAATTCGTATGCCCAACCTTGGAAAGAGCTTTTGGTTTATAGGGATTACCTCCCGATTGTTCTCCTTCAAATTCCTTGATCATATATTGCCGCGTTTTATCGTCTAGTTCAACAAATTCCATTGCCATTTTTGCACCTCCATTAAAGTTGACTGCGTTCAAATCACGGTTGAGCGTCCGTGACGCGCAATACTTGAGAGTTGTCGTAATCAATTTGGTTTTCTCTTGCTTTAAGCGTGACCTAATTACCTCATTTATTGCATATGAACTGCATTACAATCATGTAACCTTTATCGTCTTTAATTTGCTGTGCCATAATCAATCTCGATCCAAATAAGTTCATTGATATAGACGACTAGCATTTATTGATGCCTGCAGTTAGAAGGGTATATCCTATCCGCATATATGTCAATGATAAGACAAAGATATACCGATAATCTTTAGCTTTAATCTTACAGTATAATGCGTTCAGTTCAATTAGATGATTGATAATTGCAATCAGGAGTAGTAAGCTTGTGACATCTGGATACGAATAAAGAAGTAAAATTAATCATGCATTGGATAGTACGTTTTACTACACTCTAACCTGACACTACCCAATAGGATAGTGACAATGAAAAAGGAATCGACAGAACTTAAACTATTCTTTGACAGTCCAAAGAAATTTGAGATACAGAATATTAAACCCTTATCTGGACTAACAGGATTGTATTTTATCTTTACCGATCAACTAAAAATTCAATATCCGTTTAAGAAATCACGGCTATTATATATCGGAATGAGCGAGAGGAAAACGAACAGCATAGGCAGCCGACTTGCTGGGCATTTTGAGGGGAAAAGTAATAATCTGGGACTAGTGAATTATCGAAGGGTTGAACAATTGTTTTTCACATATATTAACTTCGAAATGCTTCGTAAAATATGGAATCATCGAATAGAAGACCTTGAGAGTTATTTTATTCTGGACTTTGTTGAAAAATATGGTGTGTACCCCATCTGTAATAATAAGTCTGGATATGAGATATTGCATAAAATAGTGAGAGCCGATCTCCTAATTGACTGGTTATACTTTGAATAATGTACTTAGCCTGGAGGTTCACACAATGAGTGATACAACCCAAAGCGGCAAAGACGTCATTGACAAATTTTTCGATGAAATTCTGAATATTGATGGGATAGATGAAAAGATCGTTAATAAATTAATCTTCTTGCATACAGAAAGAAAACTCACCGATACTAATATCCAGAATGCGTTGGAAGAACTGCTTCAAGAGGAAATTGACGAAATGGGTGAGAATGATGGTAACAATTAAATCAATCGAGATTAGTGGTATCAGAGGTATTAAATACTGTCCGCCACTAAACCTAGATGGACATTCAGTCTTAATATTCGGTGAGAACGGGGCAGGAAAAAGCTCTTTGACTGACGCTATTGAATGGTTTTATTCAGATGGCATAGAGCATTTGGCAAGTGAAGAATTGGGTCCAACCAAAGGAAGAGGAGCATTACGCAATCTATTTATCCAAGATAATGAAGACGCTTATGTCGCAATTCAGTACTCAGATGCCAAATTGGATACCAGAAAATCTATAAACAATTCGTTTAAAGCATGCAATACCAACGTCTCAGATGATTTCAACCAATTTATTGCAGCCAGTAGATCTGAAACGTTAATTCTCCGTTACAGAGACTTAGTGAGATTTATAATTGCGTCAAAGGCAGAAAAACTCAAGACACTGCAAGATATTATTGGCTTTAGTGAAGTTGCTGAGACTCGAGATATTTTAAAAAAGTCCGCAGGAAGATTATCCAGAAATATTAAATCGTCTAACTATGATAATCAAAAAAATGCTCAACAATCTGTCATCCTTGAAAACCTTGGCCAGAATGCTTACACCAACGAACAACTTTTTGAAGGAGCAAATAAGTTAATAGAACCATTGAAATTAGGCAAGAAAATCACATCGCTGAAGGATATTCAAGGCGTTTTAAAGGCAATCGAAACTCAAGAAGATACAGCTCTTTTTGCACAGATCTCTTTCCACACAATAATTGGGACGAGTTTAAATGAAATTGTTGGTAACGTTGATAATATAAACGAAAAGTATAAGTCTTACTATACTGGCTTTTTCAACCTCCGAAAGGACACGGTAAAGATTAAAAATCTCCAACTTCTCGCTTTGCTTAAAGAAGGGCAAAGGGTATTAGTAAACGATGTCATAGAAGAAGATTATTGTCCACTTTGTCAACAAGGAAAGAATAAAATTGAATTAATAACAGAATTAAATGCCAGGATAAAAGAATTAGATGAATTAGAACAAGAAAAACATAAATCTGACGAGCAGGGGCAGGAACTGGATGAGATCTTGCGTGCCAACATCAATACAGTTGATGTATTGCTAAAAGAGAAGCGTTTTATGGAGGAAGCCCACTCCAAGCTTCTCAAAAAGATTCAGCAAATCAAGACATCATTAGAAACTGTTTCGTTAGAGCTAAAAAAAGACCTGAATGCCGACAGTTCAATTAAGGAACCGAGCAAAACAACTATTGATAAAAAGGGGCTCGCGGAACTTGCTAATCAAGCGCAAAATGCAGCGGCAAGCCTTACCGTGAGTAAGGATGCCAATATCCAGTTCCAAATTTACACAAAACTATATCAATCAATTACTGCCTATCGCCGATACCAAGAGCTTGAAAAAAGATTAGGAATATTGACAAAACAACAAATAACATTTCAAGCACTTTTTGCTGATTTTATCAAAAGACAAGAAAACGCTCTCAGTGCTTTCCTAACAGTGTTCTCCACTAACATTAATGATTATTACACCGCCATGAACCCTAGCGAAAATATTGAGGGCATCAAACTAGCTACAATTAACGACAGTAATGATGACTTGACCGGAATAACTATCGAGTACAAATTTTTTAATAAGATCACCACGGCACCCCATGCATATTTAAGTGAAGGACATATAAATTGCCTTGGCCTATCTTTCTTTTTAGCTTCTGTAAAAGCATTCAATAAGAAGAATAAGTTCATTGTATTTGATGATGTGATCACCAGTATCGACAGGTCGCATAGAGCAAGGTTTGCCAAATTACTTACAGATAAATTAAATGAGTATCAAATCTTGTTGTTTACACATGAGAAAGACTTCTTTGACTTAGTTTCCAGTGAGGTAAAGGGTAAGGGTTGGCTAATTCGCAACTGTATGTGGTCACCAGATAATGGAACAGTATTTGAAGAAGGAATAGCCGATAACAAAGAACGAATTCTGAAAAAACTTGCTGATAGAAACGTTGATGGACTTGGAAATGACATTCGGATTTATACTGAAAAGATAATGAAGGAAATTGCCTGCAACATAGAAGCCCAGGTAGCTTTCAAATACAATGAAATCAACGAAAAGAGAATGGCTCCAGAACTTTTGGACGCCGTAAATAGCCGAATTTCAAAGAAAGGAACTGAATTAAAGGACAAAGCCAATATTCCAGCGCTGAAGGGAATGCCACTGTTTATTGGTAATACCGCCTCTCATGATAATGATTTCAATACTAACATCGAAGACCTGAGGGTTATGTGGGAAGGAATTGATAAAACTGTTCAAACGTTCTATTGCGATAACTGTAAAACGTTTGTTTCCGTGAAATATTTTGACAATGTAGCGAATAAAATAAGATGTAAGTGCGGCAATTTAACGTATGACTGGAAAGACTAAGGACTGAATTCATTCAAAGAGCTAAATGGTACCTAAGCAGGTATTAATATATCACGGACCACCTCACTCGTGTGAAAGCCATGAAGATTGTATTCGATGATAAGCTAGTTGCGCCCTGCGGGATAAACTGCGGCATATGCCAGGCCTATCTGCGAAAAAACAATCCCTGCCACGGGTGTAATTACGCCGAGCAGAACCGCCCGAAAACACGCGAGCATTGCGGCTTACGGATTTGCACCAAACGTAAAGACAAGTTCTGCTACAGCTGCGACGAGTTTCCCTGTGACCGCTTGAAGCACCTGGATAAACGGTATCGAACACGTTACGGCATAAGCGAAATCGACAATTTGATATGCATCAGGGATAAAGGAATTAAGAGTTTTATCGAAGAGGAAAGCAAGAGGTGGATTTCAGATGAAGGCATTCTCTGCGTACACGATAAGAAATACTACGAAATAATCGGCCGCTGATAACCGCTATTTAGAACAATCTTCCCCGTAATAAGGCCTCACTTTCTGCATCCAATGCGAGACTTGACACATTTTATGAACGCTGTTATTATTTTGAACCAGATTCAATATTCTGATTTATTTGTATCTATTTGGCATATTATTACATCAGTGAGGTTGAACGGGCATGGATGTCATCGAAACCAAGATCGATACTACGTCGGATGAATACCGCCGGAACTTCGATTCCATGGTGGGCCAGGTCTCGGAGCTCAAGGAGGAGTTGCGGATAGCGCGGGAAGACCGCCCGCAGAAAGCCAAAGACCGCATTGCTTCCCAGGGCAAAATGCCAATCCGTGAAAAGCTGGAACGTCTTTTAGACCGCAATACACCTTTTCTGGAGATCGCGCCCCTGGTGGGTAGGGGTATGTACGATGGCATGATCCATGGGGGTGGCCTGGTGGCCGGTGTAGGGGTGGTCTGTGGGAAGGAAGTTCTCATCAGCGGCAACGATGCCACCATCAAAGGCGGAGCCACCTACCCGATGACCATGAAGAAGACACTCCGGGTACAGACAATGGCCATGCAGAACCGCATGCCGATCATCACCCTGATCGATTCAGCCGGCGGATACCTGCCCATGCAATCCGAAGTGTTCCCCGATATAGACGATGGGGGAAGGATTTTTTATAACCAGTCGATAATGTCGAAGATGGGGATCCCACAGATCACGGCTGTCATGGGCCTTTGTACCGCAGGCGGGGCCTACGTCCCCGCCATGTCCGATGAGACCATTCACGTCAAAGGGATAGGGGCGATCTTCCTGGGCGGGCCTCCCCTGGTTAAGGCCGCAACAGGAGAAGAGGTGACAGCCGAGCAGCTCGGTGGTGTGGACTTGCACTGCCGGGAATCTGGAGTCTCAGACTATTATGCCGAGAGCGATGCGCATGCCATTGAAATCGTCCGCAATATAATGGAATGCATGCCGGCCAGGGAAAGAACGCGCCTGCCGATGCACGAGACGAAGCCTCCCCTTTACGACCCTAAAGAAATATACGGGATCGTAAGCAAGGAATTCAAGGTTCCTTATGACGTGCGCGAGCTGATCGCCCGCATCGTCGACGGCAGCGAATTCCTGGAATTTAAAGAACTGTTCGGCCCGACTCTGGTCTGCGGCTGGGCTTATATCCACGGATACCCCGTCGGCATACTGGGCAACAACGGCGTGCTCTTTCCCGACAGCTCGATGAAAGCAGCGCAGTTTATACAAATTTGCGATAAACGAAGAATCCCCCTCATTTTTCTTCAGAATATCAACGGTTTTATCATCGGCAGGGAGTATGAGCGCCAGGGCATCGCCAAGCACGGGCATAAGATGGTTATGGCCCAGGCGTGCGCAACCGTACCCAAGTTCACAGTAATTGTCGGAGCATCCTTCGGGGCGGGGAATTACGCCATGTGCGGCCGCGCCTATAATCCACGATTTCTCTGGATGTATCCCAATGCCGAGATCGCCGTAATGGGCGGCGAACAGGCCTCCGGCGTCCTGGTGACCCTGCGTAAGGATCAGCTTGCCAAGGAAGGGCTGCCTCCGATGACTAAAGAGGAAGAGGACGCGATTCGCAATCCAATCATCGAGGCATCGAGGAAGGAAAGCAACGCCCTGTACAGCACGTCGCAGCTGTGGGACGACGGAATACTCGATCCTATAGATACACGTGATGCCCTGGGACTTGCCATCTCGGCCTCGCTTAACGCCCCCATCCCCGACGACGTATTCGGCTACGGCATATTCCGGATGTAATGAGATGAAGGGAAAGGCTATTAAAGAATCTTCTCCCATGTTCACGAAAATACTCGTGGCAAACCGGGGAGAGATCGCCCGGCGCGTCATGAATACCTGCCGCGAGATGGGAATCATCACGGTCGCGGTATATTCCGAGGCGGACCGCAAGGCTGTGCACGTGTTTAAAGCCGACCAGGCCGTCTTCGTGGGAGACTCAGACCCGTCATCGAGCTACCTCAATATCGATAAGATCATCGAGGCGGCTAAACAGACCGGCGCCGAGGCTATCCATCCGGGCTATGGTTTCCTGGCGGAAAATCCTCTGTTTGCAGAGCGCTGCGAACAGGAGAACCTGGTCTTCATCGGTCCGCCTTCACGCGTCATCCGTGAGCTTGGTGACAAGACGATTGCACGCCGCACCGTCGCGGGAAGCGGTGTGCCCGTCATCCCCGGCATGAACCGGCCTGAATCGGATCCTGAAACACTTGAACGGGAGGCCGCTAAAATCGGATACCCGGTCCTCATCAAGGCTGCTGCGGGTGGTGGTGGAAAGGGCATGCGCGTCGTCACACAACCTAAAGATTTTCGCGAAGCCTGTATTTCGGCGTCCAGTGAGGCAAAGAGCGCATTCGGCGACGGGTCCATATACCTGGAAAAGTATCTATCCCGTCCCCGGCATGTGGAGTTCCAAATCGTCGCCGACCAGCATGGGCATGTTGTCCACCTATTTGAGAGGGAATGCTCCATCCAGAGACGCCATCAAAAGATCATCGAAGAGACACCCTCACCCGTCATGACACCCGCGCTCAGGGAGCGCATGGGGGCTGCTGCCGTAGCCGTGGCAAAGGCGTCCGGCTATGTGAACGCCGGCACAGTTGAGTTTCTGGTGGACCAGGGGGGTGACTTCTATTTTCTCGAGGTCAACACCCGTCTGCAGGTGGAACATCCCATCACGGAGATGATCACCGGGCTCGATCTCGTGAGAATCCAGCTGGAAGTAGCTGCCGGGAATCCCCTGTCCATCACTCAGGAAAACGTGCGGAGCAGGGGACATGCCATCGAATGCCGGATCTATGCTGAAGACCCCGAAAAGGGATTCTACCCATCGCCCGGCAAGATCCTTTACATGCAGGAGCCTTCGGGACCCGGCATCCGCAACGATTGCGGCATCTATTCAGGCTTCCAGGTGCCCGTGGAGTACGACCCTATCCTGTCAAAATTAATAGCCTATGCAGGAGACAGGAACCAGGCGATTCAGAAGATGATAAAGGCGCTGGAGGACTATGTTATTCTCGGTGTGAAGACGCCCGTTCCATTCCTCATTGATGTGCTCAAATCCGAAGCCTTCATAAAAGGTGATACATTCACCGATTTTATCGACACCCATTTCAGCGACTGGAAACCCAATCGCTGCGATGCGGACGCAGCCTGCGCTGCCTTCATCATCGACGAACTCTCCCGTGCCGGGAAGACCAAAGCTGCGACAGCACAGGGGAGTGCCGATCAGTCGCCGTGGCAGACGCTCGGCCCCTGGGGACGTTGAGGAATAAAAGAAAGGACAGGACATGGAATATCGGCTCAAGATAGGTGAAGATTTAATCTCCTTCCAGGCTGAAAAGAAAGGAGACCACAATATTGCTCTCTCGCATGACGGCTGTCTGCTCGACATCGAGTATACGGTCGTCTCAAATCATCATCAGCACCTGCTGGTAAACGGTTCCCCGGTTAACGCCTACATTGCGCCTGACGTGAACGGCAAGACGGTGATCATCAAAGGGATCCCCTATTTTATCGGGGATGCAGATGTTATCGAAACCCGGGGCCGGGGCAAGAAAGGATTGCAGGCCATCCCTCAGGAGATAACGCCGCCCATGCCCGCCGTAGTTGTCCGGTTACTTGTTTCACAGGGAGACAGGGTGAATCAGGGAGACAAAGTGATCGTCGTATCTTCTATGAAGATGGAGACGACGCTGACAGCCCCGGCGGATGGGACTGTGAGAGCTGTGAATGTCGCTGAGGGGGATAAGGTGATGCCCGGCCAGATCCTGATCGATATCGATAAGGACGAGGGCGCTTCGACTAAAGAATAATCATGACCGGCTGACACAGGCAAAATCATATAAATGAGGAGGTAACAGATGGAGGAACGTCACTTGCTCTACCGCGTCGAGGAAGGTGTGGGATACGTTACTATCAACAGGGAGCCGCAGAGAAATGCCCTGACGTCTGAAGCGCTTGCTCTGTTCCATGAATACCTGGATGAGGCAGAAAAGGATGCAAATGTTAGGGCCCTCATGGTCACCGGCGCAGGGGAGAAGGCCTTCTGCACGGGGGCACAATTGAGCGGGGCGGTCACCACCGGGGGCATGGATATCTTTGCCAGCTATGCAGGCCTTCTTGATAGAATAGTCGGTTTCCCCAAACCGACCGTTGCCAGGGTCAAGGGATTCTGCCTGGCAGGCGGCATGGGCTTCATGCTTGCCTGCGATATCGTTATTGCCAGCGACGATTCCAAATTCGGAACGCCGGAGGTCAATGTCGGCCTTTGGCCCATGATGATCGGCGCCCTTATATTCCGCAACGTGCTGCAGAAGAAAGCCATGGAGATGATCCTCCTGGGAGAAAGGCTCTCGGCGCAGGAGGCTCTTGCCATGGGGCTGATCACCCGGGTGGTCCCGGCTGCCGACCTCGACGAAGAGGTAAAAAAAGTGCTGGCCATCCTAACGTCAAAGAGCCCTATCGGGATGAGAATGGGGAAACAGGCATTCTACGCCGCGGCCAAGCTGCCGCTAAACGAGGCGCTTGTCTTTCTCTCGGAAAAGATCAAGGAGGTAGCCGGTACCGACGATGCCAGGGAGGGCATAACTGCCTTTATGGAAAAGAGGCAACCCAATTTCACGGGAAAATAGCAGCGATATTTTACATAATTAAAGGAGAATTGCTATGAGTTCTGAGAGCAGGAAGGGAAAGGATAAAGTTATTATCGCAAATTGCAGCGGCTTCTTCGGAGACCGGCTGTCTGCGGCTGCGGAGATGGTGAGGGGTGGCCCTATCGATTTTCTTGTGGGTGACTACCTCGCAGAGCTTACCATGGCGCTGCTCTTCCGCTTGAAATTGAAGAACCCGGAGGCCGGGTATGCCCCCACCTTCCTCAAACAGATGGAAGAGGTCATGGGTGAATGCCTGGACAAGAAAATCAAGGTAGTGTCCAACGCAGGCGGATTGAATCCGCAAGGGCTTGCAGCTGAACTTGGCAAGATAGCTGAGAAGCTGGGGCTGCATCCCAAGATTGCCTGCATAGACGGCGATGATATCATGGCCCGGCTGGCGGAACTGCAAACGGCGGGCGAGGCCCTGGTTCATGTCGATAAAGGTATCTCCCTCAAAGACGGGGGACTGGTCCCCATCACAGCAAATGCCTATTTCGGAGGCTGGGGCATTGCCGAAGCCCTGGAACG
>Ga0247841_10011945_pt1 | contig 11419 bp, 10 predicted proteins | sample LaCruzMarch2015__2_FD_192410 | JGI IMG/M metagenome (GOLD analysis project Ga0247841, IMG submission 192410) | Freshwater microbial communities from meromictic Lake La Cruz, Castile-La Mancha, Spain - LaCruzMarch2015_18m | ecosystem: Environmental > Aquatic > Freshwater > Lake | place: Spain...
CAACCCGATGCACCTAACTTCTAACCTTGTTTTATACCTGCTTGCCGCCTATAAATAGACTTGTCTGCTGAACATCAAGGCATCGCTCAAATACAATTTCCTATTAGATTGAATTAGGTCCGGCCAAGGCCGGACAACTTTACACCGCCCGGTGAGGGCACCGGGCCTACAGTGTTTTTTGTAGACCGGGTCCCCTGACCCGGCGGGATTGAAATTCCTATGCATTAAGTTAGGCGGCCAAAGGCCGCAACAAAAAACACTGGATTCCCGACTCGTGCTGCGTAGCGAAGACGCTTTACTTCGCAGAGTAGCATCGGGTCGGGAATGACAAACAATGTTCATCCATTCTGTCATTCCCGCGAAAGCGGGAATCCAATCCATACTTTTAAATTCCTATGCATTGATTTTTACGCAAACAGCAGCTATTATGCAGGAATCATTCCACCAGTTCAAGAATTTCCGGAGCAATTTTTTTGGTCAGTTCCCGAAACATGTCATGCACATCCACCGCCGATTGCGAAGTCAACGCCAACTCGGCAATTTCGCGGGCTTCCGATAGACTGACTCGGCGGATGGCATCCTTGACCATGGGAAGCGCGGAGCAACCGACGCTCAACTCGTCAATGCCCAACCCCAGCAGGAGCGGTGTCATCAGCGGGTCACCGGCCATGCCGCCGCAAATACCCGTCCAAATGCCGTGACGATGCCCGATATCAATGGTGTTCTTGATCAACCGCAGGATGGCCAGATGGGTGGGCTCGTAGAGATAAGCCACCCGCTCGTTGCCGCGATCAATGGCCAGCGTGTATTGGATGAGATCGTTGGTGCCGAGACTGAAAAAACTGACGTAGGGCGCCAGCATATCGGCCACAAGCGCGGCCGCGGGCACTTCAATCATGGCGCCAACTTCGACATGCGGGTTAAAAGGATGACCTTTTTCCAACAGTTCCTTTTTGGCCTGGTCCAGGATCACGTTGGCGCGGACGATTTCATCGAGATTGCTGATCATGGGATACATGATTTTGACATTGCCCACGATACTGGCGCGCAGGATGGCGCGTAGTTGCGTGCGAAACAGGTCCGGCTGGGCCAAACAGAAGCGGATTGCCCGCCAGCCCATGAACGGATTAGATTCCTTCCAGTTCACATCCAGATTGGAAAGGAACTTGTCGCCGCCCAGATCCAGCGTGCGAATGATGACCGGCGCCGGCGCCAGGCGCTGGGCCACGGTCCGGTAAGCATCGTATTGCTCCTCTTCCGTGGGCAGCTCCTTGCTCGACATGTAAAAATACTCCGTCCGAAACAGACCGACTCCTTCCGCGCCGGCAGCCAGCACCGCATCCACGTCCTTCGGTAATTCGATATTGGCGGAGAGCGTGACTCGGTATCCATCTACCGTTTCCGCCGGCAACTCCTTGAGCCGCCCGAGCTCGATCTCAATGCCGCGCTTGGATTCCGCCTGGCGCAGGGCCTGCGTCCGACGCTCAAGCGTGGGACGCAGGACCACCAGTCCCTTGGCGCCATCCACGAGCAACTCGTCACCGGAGCGCACTTCCTGGGTGATATTATGCAGACCAACCACCGCCGGGATGCCCAGCTTGGCGGCGACAATGGCGGTATGGGCCGTCGGACTGCCCAGGTCCAGCACGATGCCCCCCACCCGATCCTTGTTGATGGAGACCGTTTCCGAAGGCGACAAATCGTTGGCCACGACAATTGTGCCCGGCTCGGTAATATCCGCCAGCGTCACATGTTTGCCGGCCAGATTATGCAGGATGCGGCGGGCAACGTCCTGCACATCGTTGGCCCGTTCGCGCAGGTATTCATCCTTGACCCGGGCCAGCGACTGCATAAAGCCTGCGGCCACATCCCGGAGCACGACCTCGACATTTTTACGGCGCCCCTCAATCCCCGCGAACACGTTCTTGATGAATGGTCCGTCGTCCAGAAACAGAAGGTGAGCGTCAAAGATGCCGGCCACATCGGGGTCACAGTCCTTCTGGATTGCGCGAATCTGTTGGCGAGTTGCAATGAGGGCGGCTTCGAACCGCGCGATCTCGCGGGACACATCCGCACGCGAAATATCCCGTTCGACGACCTGATCATCAGGCAGCGTCCGCAGGAACACGCGCCCAATGGCGATGCCCGCGGACACACCGATACCGCGAAAAATCATTTCGCCGGAGGAAATTGTGTCTGGAGGAACGGTATCCATGGCGCCTCAAGAAATGGTCAATAGTAAATGGCCGATGGTTGATGAAAAACAAATAAAGCGCTTCGAATGTATCGACCAAAACGATCGGACGAACGAACTTGTCCCGTCCGAATCGTTCGATCATTATCCATCGTCCATTTTCCATCAACCATTCCCAGTTACTCCTCATAAAACTTATTCTCGAACAGCCGCTCGATCTCATCAAGGGCCTGCTCGGCGTCCACACCCTCGGCCACGATCCTGATTTTCGCGCCGCAACTGGCTTCCATGGTCATGAGCCCCATGATGCTTTTCCCGGATACCCGCACCGATCCCTTTTCCACGGTCACATCCGACTGGAACTTGGAGGCCGTTTTGACCAACATGGCCGCCGGGCGGGCGTGAATGCCGTACCGGTTCCGGATCACATATTCCCGGGCAATTTTTGAATCGTCTTTGCCGGCGGAATGACTCATGGCAAACGCTTCCTTTTCGTCAAGACGGCCATCAACTTCTCGTCCAATTCCTTGGCTGCGTCATGACCCAGCCGTTTTAATTTTTCGTTCATACTGGCCACCTCGATGATATGGGCCAGCTCCCGTCCCGGCGCCACGGGAATCGTGACATGCGGGAGATTCACGCCCAGCACGTTACGGCTGGCCGGAACCATGCCTAACCCCTGATCCTCCAGTTCGTTCACCTTGCGCAGAGTTACGATCAGATCCAAATTTTTTTCATCGCGCACTGAAGCCACCCCAAACAGGCTGGGCACGTGAATGATGCCCAGCCCACGAAGTTCCATGTGGTAGCGCGTCACCGGCGACGAGGAGCCGATAATCGTGCGATCATCGTGCCGCCGCAGGATGGTAAAGTCATCGGCCACGAGACTGTAGCCCCGGACGATAAGGGCCAAGGCCGCCTCGCTTTTACCAATACCGGGGCGGCCTTCGATCAGCACGCCGAGGCCCATAATGTCAACCATGGTGCCCTGGACCGTAAGCTTCGGGGCAAACAGGTTCTCCATGATGACCGTGGCCGTGTTGATGAAGCTGCCCGTAATCATTGGCGAGCGAAACACCGGTACGCGACAGGCCCGGGAGATGTCCACGATTTCCGGGCAGGCCTTCCGATTGCGACAGATTACCAGGCAGGGGATATGCTGGTTAAACAGGCCACGCAGGGCGGCATACCGGCGCGCGCGTGACAAAGACGCAAGGTAATCATGCTCGGCCATGCCGATTACCTGAACCCGGCGGTGGGCAAAATGCTGAAAAAAGCCGGCCAGCGCCAGGCCGGGCCGATGAATGGCCGGCTCATGGATAATCCGCGCCAAGCCCCGGCTGCCGTCAACCAGTTCCAGCGACGTTTTATCACTGACACTCTTGAAAAACTCGCTTACGGTAATGGCCATGGGTTGATTCCGTTTTTTTTGAATTGAGCCGCTACGCCGCAACTTTTCTGGATTCCCGATTAGATCGGGAATGACAATTACACGCCGTCACTCTGTCATTCCCGCGCAAGCGGGAATCCAGTCCAAACTTTGAAATTCCTAAACCTGGTGGTTCAGTTCCTGCTCAAAATCCGCGAGTTTGGTGCGATGCTTGGTGGCCTTATGATCCACCACCTTGTCCCGCGAGCGCCGCAACTGACGATCCACCTTGTCCACCACTTTATCCACGGATGTGTACATATCGTCCGATTCCTCCTTGGCCTCAATACGCAAATGATGTTTACCCTGCACCACGACTTCGATAATATGCCTGAATTTCTGAGTGTCCATGATCACATGGGCATATTCCACTTCCGGATAGAAGTCTAACACGGCCGCCAGCTTGGCGTGAACATGGGCTTTCTGCGTGTCCGAAATATCCGCGTGACGGCTGGTAATGTTAATCATGATGCATGATCTCCCTTGGGTTTGGTGTGCTTGATGAATGATACAATTTTTCAAGGCTTTCGGCAACTTTGCCGTTCTATCCAACCATGGAAGGCGGACAAGTCGAACGGCATCTACATCGTATGCTGGCCCGCCTGCAACGCTGGCAGCACTGCGGGCAGGTGTAGTGGCGGTTCGGTAGAACCGCTATGAACTCCTATGCATTAAATTAGCCCGAATGTTTCACTAGTTACATACTGAACCGGGCCCCCAGATACAGTTCCCGGCTCAGTGGATCCTCGATGAGAAACTGGCTGGTTCCTTCGCGAAGCACCTTGCCATCGCAAATCAGGTAGGCTCGATCCACGATGGTCAGGGTTTCCCGCACATTGTGATCCGTTATCAAAATCCCAAGGCCGCGCCGTTTCAAGTCGCGAATAATTTCCTGCACGTCGTACACGGCTAACGGGTCCACGCCACTAAACGGCTCGTCCAGCAGGATGGCCGCAGGATTCGTTACCAGAGCCCGCGTGATCTCCAGACGCCGCCGCTCCCCACCGCTGAGCGTATAGGCCTTCTGCTTGGCCAGGCGCTTGATGCCCAGCTGGTCCAGCAGATTGTCCTTCCGCTCGCAACGCTCGCCCGCCGAGAGCGGCAGCATTTCCAGGATCGCCATCACGTTTTCCTCCACGGTCAGTTTTCGAAAAATGGACGGCTCCTGGGAAAGATAGCCCAGCCCTTGCCGCGCTCTCTTGTGCATCGGTAGATGCGTCACGTCCTGCTGATTGAATATCACCTGACCCCCGTTCGGCGCAATGAGCCCAACAATCATGTAAAAGGTGGTGGTTTTACCGGCCCCATTTGGTCCCAGCAGACCGACCACCTCGCCCCGTCCAACCTGGATACTGACGCCATCTACGGCATTCCGGCCGTGGTAGGTTTTAACCAAATTATGCGTTGTAATCAAGGATTCCATCGTTCCGCCTCATTCCCTTAAGGACCGGCTCATGTCCTGTTCCGAGGAAATCACCAACCGGGCGTTTGGCTCACATAAAATCCGCTTGGAATTCCGCCACAGCGTGATCGTTTTACCGGCCAGTTTATCCTGGTCCCGCTGGATGAGGGGATGGCCCGTTAACTGCATCTTGCCCTCTTTAATGTCGTAGGTGGCTTTATCGCCGGTTGCTTTCAAATCGTTGCGGATAATCGCCACGCGGCCTTCGGCCTCGATCCGGTCCACTTTATTGTCTTCCGTGAAGAACACTTTCAGGCAATCGGCCAGGATTTTGATTTCGCGATCCGTGACCACCACGTTTTTCTCAAATACCGCCTGGCGCTTCTGTTGATCGAAATTCAGGCTCGTAGAGGTAATCACGGTGCTGTTGGTGCTCTCCTCGGCTGTGGCGGGCTTAAAAGCCCCGCCGGCAACGCTGGCCTGCCCGTCGTCGCTACGCGCCAGCGTTGCGGGCGGGGGCATAGCATGGCGGGCAGGCTCGGCCGCCATCACGCTCCACGCCAAGCCCATGATCGCCAAGATGACCATCCGCCCCATGGTTACGGCCCCCCTTCCACGGCAGACTTCGAATTCAAGTTCCGCAGAACCACGCGCGTGTTCGATAAAATTTTCATGCGCCCGTCCTGCGCATCCAACGCAAAGCCGCAGCCGTTCAGTTCGATTTCCTTGCGGGCCACGCAAACATCGGAAGTGGACACGGCCGACCGCTTGACGCGATCGAACAGGCATTGCGGCGTGGATACCTGCATCATGACCTTGCCCTGCTCATAAAACGTTATTTTCACATTCTTGAGTTGTATCAGCCCATCGGGCTGAACCTGCAATTCATCGCTTGTAATCTCGTATTTCAATTGGCCCTTTTCATCGTAGTCCGGATAACGAAACCCTTTCAACACCTGCCCAGCCGCCGCAATGGCCAGCAGGAGGACGGCGACCACGCCGACCATGTTCCGCTTTTGTCGCATATTCATACATGACCCAGAAGAACGTGAACCACGGATGGCACGGATAATACGGATACAGGAGGAACTAAACCAATCATTGCTTGTTTTCATCCGTGCCATCAGTGAAATCCGTGGTAAAATTTTCTTTATTGTCCTTCGGATTCTTACTGCTACTCCCTCACCAGCCGGTCAATCCGGCTGAGCAGACGCCATAATTTCCTTAGCTGCGCCAACGGCATCTGGGTGTCCTTGTCGGACAACGCCTCAGCCGGGTTGAGATGCGTCTCGAGAAAGATGGCATCACAGCGCGCCGCCACGGCGGCCCGTGCCAGGGTGGCTGCCAATCGCGCGTCGCCGCCGCTGCGGTCGCCCGCCCCTCCCGGCAACTGCACGCTGTGGGTGGCGTCAAACACCACCGGATAGCCGAACTCCCGCAAGAGCGGCAGACTGCGCATGTCCGCCACGAGATTATTGTAGCCGAAGCTGACGCCCCGTTCCGTCACCACGACCTGGCGATTGCCCGTGCTCTCCAGCTTGGCCAAAATGTTCCGGACATCCCACGGCGCCAAAAACTGCCCCTTCTTGATGTTCACCGGCTTGCCACTGTGGCCTAACGCCAGGATCAAATCGGTTTGCCGGCACAGGAAGGCCGGGCATTGCAGCATATCGGCAACAGAGGCAGCCAGGGGAACCTCGGTTTCATGATGCACGTCGGTCAATACCGGCACGCCGTAGAGGGCCTTGACCTCCGCCAAAATATCAAGGCCGCGCGCAAGGCCCGGCCCGCGAAACGAGGTGTGCGATGAACGGTTGGCCTTGTCGAAGGAGGCTTTGAAAATGAAAGGGATGCGTTCCGCTTCCGCCAAACGCGCCAGCCGGCCGGCCAGCACCAGGCACTGCTTGCGGCTTTCGATAACACAGGGACCCGCGATCAGCGCCAGGGGATGCGAACCGCCAAGAGTAACATTGCCGACTTGGACAGTTCGATGCTTCATTGCTCAGGCTACCCCCATATCGCGCAGCGCGGCTTCCACCACAGGCACGTCGGCGGGCGTATCCACGCCAACGCCCGTATGCCGGGTTTCCTCGACCTTGATGCGGCCACCCAGATGCAAGGCCCGCAACTGTTCCAGGCATTCCGCCTGTTCTATTAGGCACGGCGCCGCGGCCACTATTCTTCTTAAAAAAACGGCGCGATACACATAAATGCCGATATGTCGCCAATAGACCGGCACCACGGCATGAAAATCATGCTCCCGAATATGGGGAATGGGCGCGCGTGAAAAATAGAGCGCCCGCCCTTCCGCGTCCATCACGACTTTACAGATCGTGACGCGCGAGGCTTCTTCCATCGCCAGCGGAGAAGCCGCCGTCGCCATATCCCATCCGGAAGTTGATAGCATAACCGCAACCAGGCGGTCAATCAAGTCCGGATCGATGAGCGGCTCATCGCCCTGAATGTTGACCACAATGCCTGCCGGATCATGCAGCACCGCCTCGGCCACACGGTCGGTGCCGGACGGATGATCGCCGCGCGTCATGGCGACCCGGCACCCAAATCCTTCCACGGCCTTCCGGATGCGGTCATCGTCCGTTGCCACCAGCAGGTCATCAAGGCGACGGGCTTGACGGCATCGCTCCACAACCCGCTGGATCAGGGGCTTTCCGGCAATCAGGGCCAAGCTCTTGCCTGGAAACCGGGTGGATCCCCAACGTGATGGAATAACACCGACAACACGCATGGCCTGAAAAAACCTTTCCGTTAATCCGGTTTCAAAACATCGCCTTGTCCTGCGCCAAACCGGTGCAATACAAAATCAAGGTGCTCCAAGATTCAGCCGCCAAACTATTTGAGGTATTTATTAGGATACATTATTTTGCGCCCCTTGCCAACGCTTTCTTGCTTTCTTGCTTTCTGCTTTCGTGCTTTTTTTAACCGACAAAACATTATCCACCCAAAATGATCCATCAAAACTCAAAATGATCGGCCGCATGTTTTTTCTTCCATTTTCATTAAATCCGGATAGGCTACACTCCTTCGAGTCATTTACCCTAAAACATTGACCATCATCCTCATGGCCCATCGCATTGAAATCGGTTTGAAACGCGGCGTGCCCGATGCCCGTGGTCGCGGTGCAGCCGCGCGGGCGTTTAACGCCTTGCGCCTGAGAGTTAAATCCATCCAGACCCGCACGGTCTATAAGCTTGACGCCCGGCTGAGCCGAACGGAACTCGCCGACGTACAGGCGGCTTTCACCGATCCCGTGATCGAAACCGCCGCCATCGCCCGACTGCGTCCGCCGCCGTTCGACTGGCTCATTGAGGTCGGCTTCAAGCCCGGGGTTACGGATAACGTCGGCCGCACGGCGTGGGTTGCGTTGCAGGACGTCCTGGCCCGTCCGCTGGCCGAGGATGAAGGTGTCTATACTGCCATTCAATACTTTGTGCGCGGCGACGGCTTGACGCGCGCGCAAATCGAACATCTGGCCAAGGACCTTTTGGCTAATCCGTTGATTCAAACGATCCTGATTTTTTCGCCGGACGAGTGGAAAAATGAACAAGCCGACGAGAGCGTCCCGGCCGTTCATGAACAGGCCGAACCCGCGGTCAAGACTTATGATCTCAGCGGATCGGATGAGGACCTTCGGCGCATCAGTCGCGAGCATATACTGTCGCTGAGTTTGGACGAGATGCGGGCAATCCGGGATTATTTTGCGCAGCCGGTGGTATGTGCCGCGCGGCAGGCACTGGGCTTGCCGGAACAACCGACCGACGTAGAAGTGGAATGCGTGGCGCAAACCTGGTCGGAGCATTGCAGTCACAAGGTTTTTTCGGCAAAAATTCATTATGTGGACGAGCAGGGCCATGAAGAATGGATCGAGTCGCTGTTTAAAACCTACATCAAGGCTTCAACGGAGAAAATCGCCAAGTCGCTGGATTGGCTGGTTTCGGTCTTCACGGACAATGCCGGGATCATCCGGTTCAACGATCGCCTGAACCTGGTTTACAAGGTGGAAACGCATAACAGCCCCTCCGCCCTGGACCCTTACGGCGGGGCGATGACGGGCATTGTCGGCGTCAACCGCGACCCGATGGGCACAGGCATGGGCGCCAACCTGCTTTGCAATGTCTGGGGGTATTGCCTGGGCTCGCCTTTCTATGCCGGCAAGCTCCCGGAAGGCCTGATGCACCCGCGCCGCATCCGCGACGGCGTACACCAGGGCGTGATCGAGGGCGGTAACCAGAGCGGCATTCCCTGGACGCGGGGCTGGGAAATTTTCGACGAGCGCTATATCGGCAAGCCGTTGGTGTTTTGCGGCACAGTGGGTTATCTGCCGGTAAAGCTCCAGGAGCGTCCCTCGGAACGCAAGGAAGTAAAGCCCGGCGATGCCATGCTGATGCTGGGAGGCCGCATTGGCAAAGACGGCATCCACGGCGCCACTTTTTCCTCGGAAGAACTGCGGGCGGAATCCCCCGTGCAAGCCGTCCAAATCGGTGACCCGATCACCCAGCGCAAGATGTATGAATTCCTGATGGAAGCCCGCAACCTGGGATTGTATCGCGCCATCACCGACAACGGCGCCGGGGGGTTAAGCTGTTCCGTCGGTGAAATGGGCCGGATGAGCGGCGGGGCCGACGTGGACTTGGGCCTTGCCCCCTTGAAATACCAGGGGTTACAGCCATGGGAAATTTTCCTTTCCGAGGCCCAGGAGCGCATGACATTGGCCGTGGCGCCGGACCAGGTCCAGGCCTTCCTGGACCTGGCCCGGCGGCGGGACGTGGAGGCCACGGTCCTGGGCACGTTTACTGATTCCGGCATCATGGTGGTCCGCTACAGGGAACGCGTAGTGGGGCGCCTGGACATGGATTTTCTATATGAAGGTTGCCCGGTCATGACGCTGGAAGCGAGGTGGACGCCGCCGCAAGTGCCCGCGCCCCTACCCCTGCGCGCCGACAAATACGACTCCGTGCTGTCCGAACTGCTGGCCGATCTCAATCTCTGCTCCAAGGAATTCAAGAGCCGCCAGTATGACGGCGAAGTCAAGGGCTTAAGCGTAGTCAAGCCTTATGTCGGCGTCTATAGCGATATGCCCAGCGACGCCACCATCATGCGCGTGGAATATGACCGGCACGATGGCATCATCCTGGCCGAAGGGATCAATCCGTTTTATTCCGACCTCGACACGTACGCCATGATGGCGGCGGTCATTGACGAGGGGATCAGGCGCGTGATCAGCGCGGGGGGCTGCCTGGGCCAGATCGCCGGACTCGATAATTTCTGCTGGCCCGATCCGGTAGAGTCCGAGAAAACACCGGATGGCCGTTACAAGCTGGCGCAGCTGGTGCGGGCCAACAAAGCGCTCTATGATGTCACCATCGCTTTCGGCGTACCCTGCATTTCCGGCAAGGACAGCGTGAAGAACGATTCCACGCGCGGCGGCCGTAAAATTTCCATTCCGCCGACGGTCTTGTTCTCCACCATTGCCAGGATGGACGATGTGCGCAAGGCCGTTACCATGGACATGAAGCAATCCGGTGACCTGATTTACGTGATCGGCCTGACACGCCGGGAACTGGGGGCTTCGGCCTTTTTCCGGTGGCTGGCGTACCGTCAAAACACGCCCGCCAATGTGGGCGGCGCCGTGCCAAGCCTGAACATCCCACAGGCGTTGAACCTTTATCGGGCAATGCACAAGGCCACGGACCAGGGCCTGTTGCGCTCCTCCCACACACCCACCCGCGGCGGACTGGCCGTGGCATTAGCTTTGAGCGCCATGGGCGGGGATTTGGGCATTGAAGCCGACGTTGGCAAGGTACCGGCCGAGAGTGGGCTTACCAATGAAGAGTTGCTGTTTTCCGAATCCAACAGTCGGTTTGTCGTAACCGTTGCACCGGAAAATGCCCTGGCGCTGGAAGCGCTCTTTCAAGGGTTGCCTTGCGCCTGTGCCGGCCGGGTAACGGAACAAAAAAAAATACGGGTTAAAGGATTGCGCGGACAGACGTTGATGACCGCCGGGACGGCATCCTTACGCAAAGCATTTAAAGGCACGCTGGATGGAATTTGACGCGGAGCACAAATCAGACCAAAGGCGGCGACAAAAAAATCCTGGATTCCCGATCAAGTCGGGAATGACAAGCACGCACACGCATTCTGTCATTCCCGTGAAAACGGGAATCCAGAACATGTGTTACTTTAAAATTCCTATATACGTTTTGCCCGATTAATATTGTTTCAATTTCCTATGAATACTGCCAGCAAACCGACCGTGTTAATTATTACCGGCTACGGCGTTAATTGCGAAGCCGAGTCAAAAGTCGCCTGGGAGCTGGCGGGCGCCGACGCGCGGCTCATTCATTTACACGACCTGCTGGCCGAGCCCGGTCAGCTG
>Ga0247841_10011946_pt1 | contig 11418 bp, 13 predicted proteins | sample LaCruzMarch2015__2_FD_192410 | JGI IMG/M metagenome (GOLD analysis project Ga0247841, IMG submission 192410) | Freshwater microbial communities from meromictic Lake La Cruz, Castile-La Mancha, Spain - LaCruzMarch2015_18m | ecosystem: Environmental > Aquatic > Freshwater > Lake | place: Spain...
GTCACAGACACAGTAGTGTCGTCATGCCTCACGAACTCATGCAGCAGCTTCAGCGCTTTCTCCACATCGCTCTCCCCGATGAAGTAAGTCATCGAGTCCGGGGCAACAGTAACTCCCCAGATGTTCACGCCCTTGTCCCCGAGCTCCTTTGAGGTCTTTGCCAGCAGGCCGACCGACTCGATGAGGTTCTTCCCGACGACGGTCACGCTTCCAAGCGCAGACTCCATCTTCTTGACTGATGTTTCCATAAATTCACCTATTATCTCTGTTCCCTTCGCACTTAAGTCTGAATACGCATTATTGACTATCTTAAGCGTCTGCTTCTTACCCTTGTAGATCAACGAGTCCCATTTCATGACCTTTGCGCCGGCTACTGCAAGGTCCCAGAGGACTGATACATCTATCTCAGGTATCAGCTTCGCGTTGTCAACAACTCGTGGGTCGCCGCTGTAGACTCCGTCGACGTCCGTGACTATGACTACCTCATCCGCGTCAAGACAGTTTCCTATCATGACGCCCGTGGTGTCGCTGCCCCCTCGGCCTATGGTCGTTACATTGCCCATCTTATCCACGCCGAGGAATCCACATATCACTGGCACTACCCCCTCATTTAAGAGAGGCGCTACATACTTCTTCACGCGCTCGCGTGTGGCTTCTAAGTCAATCACAGCGTTGACGAATCGTGAGTTTGTTATCACCGGCCACTCCTTCTGAGTGGGCTCCATATAGACTGATTTGACTCCGAGTGAGTTTATGGCTGCTGAGAGGACTCTTACTGAGGTCCTTTCACCCATGGCTGCTATGTCATCCTTTATCTGTGGGGTGTACTTCCCTTCTGTCGACAGTTCAAGAGCCTCAAGCAAGCCGTTTGTCGTCTTGCCCATGGCAGACACTACCACAGCTACCTGGTGACCCTTCGCCACTTCCTTGACGACGCTCCTCGCAGCGTCTCTGACCTTCTGGCCGTCAGCGACCGATGTGCCGCCGAACTTTACGACTATCCTCTTCTTGTTAACCATAAGAAATCAGGTAAATTATGAAACAGTGATTATAAAAACGTGAATTGGGCATCCGCTTTCTAGATTTGGGTAATGGGCTTTCAATCTGGACTCTTCAAGTCTTAAATCAATGCTTTCAGAGAGTAAATCATGGCTTGGCAGTTGCCCATAGCAGCTCGAACTGTTGTTTATACGTCTCATACAGGTTCTTGTTCTCGATGATGAAGGTGATAGGCTCTTCCTCCGCCCAGTTGGATATCACGACCTTCCCGCCGTAGACCCAGAATACAGAAAGCATGAAGAACTCCCTTTTCAGCACATATTTAGTCTGTGCAAACGGGAGCTTTGTGACGGGGGTTCCCTTCACTTCAGGGTCTACCAGGTTCCGGAGGGTGAACCCAGATGCCATTGCCCGTTTAGCCCATTCCGACACATACTCCTTTCTCTTCTCAAAGAAGTAGCCCCTTGCCCCTATCCAGTCGCAATGGCCTGCTTTTAGCATATCTTCAAAACAGAACTGGATGCCATCTAGCCCATGCATCACTTGCACGTCCTGGTTCCACATGACCTCGAACTCCTTTCTCTGGCCTTCGGCAAAGGCTGCGCTCCTCACTTTTATTATGAGCAATTCCTCTAGGTTCAGCACAATAGCCACAATATCCCCATAGATATACGTGGGCATAGGCTTTGCAGCGCCTAGTTGCACAAACCTGACCTTATCAAGGCTGCTCTTCAGCGGCCTGGAGCCTATCTGGCATATTACCCTGGCCTTTATTCCTCGCTCTTTCCTATCCCTGTAAAACTGCTGCAGCGGTATCTCAAACTTCCCATTAAGCTCTTCGGAAGAATTCAGCAGTTCGAATTCCTTGCCGGTGTCTACGATCTCTCGGAGGATTGCCTTATACCCTGCCCTTCCCTCTAACACTTCAACCTTGATGCCTTCTGAAGGGGTTTCAATGGCTATGAGCTTAGGGAGTATCAAACTGATGCGCTCCTTCTGCTGCTCTAGCTCAGTCTCTTTATAGGTTATATAATCTATCAGGCGCGCAGGTTCTGCAGCGTTATAATACCGCCGCCCGCCGCGCACGACATAACTCACAAGCGCCTTTTTCATCAGGGAATCAAGGGTGTCATAGACATGGGTCCTTGAGCTGCTGACGCGGCTTGCCAGTGATGATGCTAGTACATCGCTCTTTCTTAACAGCTCTAAATAGACCTCAGCTTCCGTCTCATTTAATCCTAGTTCTGTAAGCTCTGACCTGAGCCCGGGTTTTGCCATGTGGTAATAGTTTACTTATACTCTATTTACAATCGCCTATTTAAAAACTGTCGTCCCTTTTCGGGACAACAATAATTGGTGGCTTGCACATTCTAATCTAAGGGGTGGCGCTGGCGGGGTCAATGTAAGCCATCAGTATAAACGGGGCTGATCCCCCAAAACGAATATGATAGACACTATGTCAGTAGTCTTAGGCCTTTTCTTGCTTGCTGCGTTTTCAAGCAACAAGGAGCTTACCAGGAAGGACGAAAACGGCGACCACAGCGAAGTCTATGTATGGCTGGTGATGTCGCTGGTGCTGAACCTAGTGCTGTGCGGGTTAGGCTTCTTATACCCTGCAAGGGCAACCATACACCAGACAAACTTCTTATTCCCCCTATGGTTCTTCACTGCTGCGGTAACTGCAACCACAAAGGGTACTATAAAAGTGATATCGCGGATAATGTGGGTGGCCTTCCTGGCATATGTCGTAATGGGGTCGTTTATGTAATCGCCCAGGTTTTCTTAACTCACCCGGTTTTCATTGAGTCACCCAATTTTATTCCCTTATACGCAAACTCTGCATGGAAGTCACCATCCTGCGCCTCTCGCACCGTGCAGAGCGTGACAAAAGAGTCACTACTCATCTAGGCCTCGTAGCCCGCGCCTTCGGCGCCTCGAAGATGCTTATCACAGGTATGAAAGACGAGCACCTCGCTGATTCCATCCAACGCGTCGTTGATTCTTGGGGCGGCCCTTTTGAGGTAGACTTCGTTCCTGGATGGCGGAGTGTCATCGACGAGCACAAGAAGAAAGGCTTCATAACCGCGCACTTGACTATGTATGGTCTTCCTGTTCAAGATGAGGTCCCGAAAATACGGAAAGCAGCTACGAAGAGCAAGAAAGTATTAGTCATAGTCGGCGGAGAGAAGGTCCCGATAGATGTCTATCACGAAGTCGATTATAATGTCTCCGTGACGTCGCAGCCGCATTCCGAGATATCAGCACTCGCGGTTTTCCTCGACCGTCTGCTGGACGGGAAAGAACTAGAAAAGAAATTCACGAACGCTTCCATGTCGGTCGCCCCGCAGAAATGCGGGAAAAAAATCCTATCAAAATAACCGGATTATGCTGTTCAGTATAATTGCATTAATGCTATCAAAATAATTGTATCCATAGAAATGTTTTAATTGAAGTAATTTCTAACATACTAACATGGGGTACAGGGACGACGTTCTAGCTGATATTCTATATGAGATGGTAGGCAACGAAGGCATACGCATTATCAATTCGCTCTCCCGGCCGAGGACCGACCTTCAGATACAAGAAAAAACCCAGATCCCGGTCACGCGCGTCCGCACAGCGCTCAATACCCTGCATAAATATAATATAGTCTCCTATAACTCTTCCCGTGACGAGCAAAAGGGCTGGTTCAAATACACCTGGGAGTTGAAAAAAGGTTGCGTGGACTCCAGTGCGCGCTCTTTCCTGATGTCAAAGATGATGCGCCTCAAGAGAGAGTTCCAGGAGATTAATCAAATTGACTTCTTCAAGTGCGAGAACGGCTGCATGAGGATGGGTTTCACAGAATCCTACGAAGTCAATTTCCGTTGCCCGCGGTGTAATGCTGTCATGAAGCCGGCAGACTCACTTACTGAAATAAAGCAGATAAAAAAGGAGCTTGCCCAGGTGAAGAAGATACTTGAGGCGATGGGGGAGTCGCCCATGTCACTTAAAAATGTTGGATGAGCGCGCCGCACGAAAACTGCTCAAGAGCTTTGGCCCGCCGAAAGAACTCATCCACCACTGCGAGGCAGTGCATGATGTGTGCGCGGATTTTGTCACTACTCTCCATTCAAAGGACCCTGCGATGAAGATAGACAAGAACCTTGTCTTGGTGGCTGCGCTATTGCACGACATAGGCAGGACAAAGACAAACACCATCGCGCATGGGGTGGCGGGTGCGCGCATAATGCGAGAGCTGACTGCCAACGACGAGTTTCAAGAAAAAGTGGCGCGCATTTGCGAGACACATATCGGTGGAGGCATAACGCGCGCAGAAACTGTGAAACTCGGCCTGCCAAGTGGCGATTATGTGCCAAAGACCTTAGAAGAGAAGATTGTGGCTTATTGTGATAACCTTGTCGATGAGGACGGCGACAAGATCGTTATACGCGAGCCGGATTGGGTTTTGAAGAAGTATATCGCGAAGCACGGCAAGGATGCTGAGCCGACAAGGATGGTCAGAGAATTAAACAAATTCTTTGAAACTTTACTGCATAACTGACCCTATTTTGATCTTTTATCTTTTGTTTTTGTCAGCCTGATTGTTCTCAAGGTTGGTCACGCGCTTCTCTATACCTGAGATTCTTGCCTCTATCCGAGTGAGCTTTTCTTGGTGGTCCTTGACTATCCCTTTGTAGCTCTCCTCGTCCATCTGCCGCTTGTAGAACTTGATCTTGGCGATGTTTATTGCCTGCTCAAGCTCCTGCTTCTCGCTCTGCAACAGGCTCAACTCACTCTCGACATTCCCCTCAAGAGTGACCTTAGCCTGTTTTATGTCGTACTCCAGTTTTTTTCTGGACTTTGAAACATAGACTAGCACTGCAGCAATGCAGGGGACCACAATAACCACGATGATTATGATGATTGGCAAGAGGTCTAAAGGCCGCTTTGGCGGCAAGGTAGTACCACTCCCGGCATTGCCCGTAGTGCCATCTCCCGCAGGCGTTGCAGTGCCCCTTCCAGTGTCTGACGATGCTAATGGCAGCACCTTAACAATAATCAACTTTCTGTTGTTTTCCTCATTTGACTCGTCTACTGCGCCTTCTGGATCAATGGTGATGGCAACTTCTTTCTCACCGGTGCGTATGAATGGCCCGATTCCGCTGAATACATATTGTTTTTGGCCGTCTGCAGGCACTGGGCCATCGGCGACGACCCTTCGCTTAGCTTCGCCCAAGCTGAACTCGATGGTGAAACTTTCGTTAGCGTCAGCATCGCCGATGTTTCGGACCCACAGGTGAACGCTGAACAAATCCCCCAACGCCACACTGGGCGGTTCGGTGAATGCCTGCTCAATCACAAGATCCGGCTTTTGGGCTAAGGATAATGTACATGTGGCCAAGAATGCAACCAAGAGATACACAACTGCGATAGGTTTCATCACAATCATTATCAAATCTTGTTAAAAAACTAAACTAATAACCTAAGTAGCTAAACTTAACATAATAAGTAGCAAAACTTAATCTAAGCAACTAAACTTTAACAAAAGCAACTAAACTAATAGCAACTAAATTAATAAGATGAAGCCCAACAAAAGGGACATGCCAAATGCGGTGCTCCACGCACCGGGGCTCCACTCCATGACCCCGCTCCCGTCTAATGGCGGCAGCGGCAGTAGGTTAAAAATCGCCAGCAGCACGTTCACATAAGCAGCAGATGTTGCAAAAGCCCCGCCGGCAGCGAAGAACAGTGTAGCAAGGATTATGTTAGTTGCTGGGCCGGCAATGGATATCCAGCCGCGTTCCCGCGGGGTTGGGTCGCCCTCAGTCACTACAAAGCCCGGTGCAGCGAATATGAACCTCCCTTTGGTTATTATCGCCATGGCAAGGACAAGCACTATTCCTATCTCCCACAGCTTGTATCTCGACTCGAAGCCCATGGACTGTGCCATGACCTTGTGGCCTATCTCGTGCAGCGTTATGCCGAGGACGATACCCACTATTATCCCGGAGTCGGAGACGCCGAACATATGGAACGCGAAAAGGAGGGTTACTATGGAGAATAGGATAGATGTTGTCTCTGTTGTGGAGAAATGTATATGGGGCTCTCGTCGTATCTGGGCATGAGCGACACGCATATGAGCTGGCCTATGCCTTACTATAGGGTAGCGTGGTCTCTCCATGTATTATTTACATGACAGGAGAAAAAGGGTTTATACCCTAAGGTAGTTATTAAGGAAAATAACCAAAGGACATAAACAATAGCTGTTAACCCCTGGACTTGGAGTACTTCCTCTTTTGTTTCGGGTGCTTGTCGTTGCGCCTGGTGGTCCTGCCGTAACCACAGCTGACGCAGCACTTCCTCCCGACGCTGTAACTGCCCTTACCGCATCTTGCACATCTTTTGTGCCCGTGAGTATCTCTTGGCCTCCTCTGCTGAGGCATCTCTGTTCCCATCTTGGTTCGGCTATTTTGACAGAAAGGTTATAAAAATAGTTTTGTTGCACCATTTGATCTAATTTCTACTATTTTTATTCAATTAACCCTTATACAATAAGTCAAATGGAACTATCTGGAGAACGCAGGATTACTGTCTTTGTTGTAATGCTGGTGATACTTGCGGGCACAGTGGCATACAACTCAATTGATTATCCAGCTCCTTCAACATCATTCCAGCCTGCGGTTATGGGCCACAGCGCTGATGAAATAGCTGTAGACTGCGAAGGCGATGGGGTTATCGAGACACTTGAGGATTGTACCCCTTTATCGGGTGGCGGCGGAGCTTCAACGACAATTGATAAGACCTTTTATGTGTTAGATCCAAATGTAGCTCCAGGTCAACCTAACTTTAATCCTTTATGCAATAACAAGATGCCCTGCGTCATCACTTTTACTCTGGGCGCTTATGATGTGTGTTTTGACGGTGGTGCCATAGGTTCTACGTCCTGTGGTCTTTTCGTTAATGCCGGCGTCTGGAAGGTGACCGCGGCTACGTCAATACAAGATAGCACATTAAAAGGCTGCAGGTCGGTTTGCGTGAAGTTCTAACGAAGCAATATACAATACCAGTATCTCAAAATATACCAATTAGATTATCTCATCCACGAACCCCTTTGCGTCGAACGGCTTCAGGTCATCATAACCCTGTCCCATGCCAAGGAATATTATAGGCTTCTTCGTTATGTAGCTCACAGACAGCGCTGCTCCTCCTTTGGAAGCGTCGCACTTCGCGAGTATCGCAGCGTCGATGCCTATCCTTTCATTAAATACGCGAGCCTGTTCAACAGCGTCGTTTCCTGTCAGTGCGTCGCCAACAAATATCTTCAAGTCCGGCTTGTTGACCCTTATTATCTTCTCCATCTCGCCCATCAGGTCGGCGTCGGACTGCATCCTGCCTGAGGTATCTGCAAGGACGACATCTATCTTCTCAGCGTGTGCATGCTTCACTGCATCAAATACTACAGCTGCAGCATCACCCCCTCTTTGGTGATGTATCAGCCGCACGCCAACGCGCTCCATATGCGTGGCCAGCTGCTCCTGTGCGCCGGCCCTGAAGGTGTCGCCTGCTGCGGCGACAACAGAGAGCCCATTCTTCCTGAGCATATACGCGACCTTCGCAATAGTGGTGGTCTTTCCCGTCCCATTGATGCCAAAAAAGACTATCTTGACAGGCTTTTCGTGCCTTTTCACAAACTCCATGAAATCCAGCTTGCCTCCTGTTTCTAAAACGTCAACAAGAGTGTCTTTGAATATCTGCCTGACCTGCGCCTTTGGGTCTTTGAAATCAGCCGAGGAAAGCTTCTGTTTAAGCTCTGCGGATATAGCTTCGGCGACCTCCATCGCGACGTCGCTTTGCATGAGCCCCATCTGCAGGTTCCAGGCGATGTCGTCTATTTCTGACGCGCTAAGCCGGGCGGTACCCCCAAAGGTAGTTTTAACCTTGGCGCCTATGCCTATCCTTATCTTCTTCTCGACCCTTTCGTCGGATTCTGTCCGCTCCGAGCGGGCCGGAGCTGGGATACTTGCGATCTTTTCCTCAAGCTTTTCCCCGACCTGTTCCTCAGCCCTGCTGAAGAGTTTTTTCAATCCCCCGAACATGGTGAAATTAGAATGAGATTTAATTAAAGAGGACATATACCCTAAGTTAAAGAGGATATACCCTAAGTGATTACTGACGCTAAGCGGCTAATGCAGCTCAAAAGGGAGAGCCGTCCAAGTTGTCAGAGCTTGAAGCTTTTGACCACCTCATAAGTCGGCCCGCCCCTGGAAAGGTCGCTCTTCATAAGCTCAAAGGATTTCAGTTCAAAAGAGCCGAAATCCGTGTCCTGGCTGTCCTCAAAGAACTTGATAAGGCCTTCCTTATCCCTTGGGAAACTGACCCGTGCAAGGGTCGCATGAGGATGAAAGTCCCTATCTTTCTCAAAGACTTGGAGCGTTTTTAATGCATCCTCAACTTTGTCATGCAGAGCGACAATGTCATCTGCCCCCTTCTCACAGCCAGCCCATATCACGCGTATGTAGCTTGTGTTCGGGAAGACACCTATCCCCTTGACAGACACCTCAAACGGTTTGACTTTGATTTTGCTTAATACCTTGATTATGGGCTCAGGCTCGGCATCACCCAAGAACTTGAGGGTGAAATGTACGTTCTCCTCCTCGACCATCTTCATCTGGCCGAAGCGCTTCAGCGGCTGCGCGGCTTCAAAGAGCCGCGTTTTCACCTCTTTTGGCACGTTTACCGCCAAGAATAATCTCATGTTGTGTTTTTGTTAGGTTCTTAACAAATATGACAAAGGAAGGTAAAAAAATGTTTCCAGGCGGGATGAACCAAAAGCAGATGCAGACAGTGATGAAGCGGATGGGCATAAAGGTAGAGGAAATCGACGCCCAGCGCGTCATTATCGAGTGCAGCGACAGGAACATAATAATCGAGAGCCCCCAGGTGATGCTGACAAAGATGCCAAACCAGGAGATGTTCCAGGTCATGGGCGAAGTAAGGGAAGAAGAAAAAGGCGCATCAACTGACGAAGAAGTCAAGGTTGATATAACCGACGACGACATCGAGATGGTGATGGAGCAGGCTGGGGTCGATAAAAACACTGCAGAGCAGGCGCTCGTCGATGCTGAAGGCGACATCGCCGATGCCATCATGCAGCTCAAGAAGGTAAAGTAACATAGATAACTCTCTAATTAGCAAAACCTTAATCAGAAAATGGAAAAAACCAATGGAGAGACGGCGAAGGCAGGCTCCAAAGCCTGCTGCAAGTGTTGCGGGCGTAACTGCAAGGTGCCTATATGCGCGATAGGAGGTGTGATAGTTGTTATCGCCATAATCGCAGCTGTTGTGCTCCTGTTGCACTAAAGAGACAAACAAACTCCTTCTTCTTTCTTTTCTTCTTTGATTTCTTCGCTATCGATTGAAATGTGCGGCATAGCCGGGTATGTTGGCAGTGGCAATGCAGTCGTGAAGATCTTCGACATGCTGAAGCGCCTTGAGTACAGGGGCTACGACTCAGCAGGCATCGCATACATCGACGCTGGCAATGGCGCTCTTAAGATAGCAAAAGACAAGGGAAAGGTGGATGAAGTCCGGGAGCGTTCTTCTCTTGAAGGCAAAGCCACTACTGCAATAGGCCACTCACGATGGGCCACCCACGGGGTCCCGTCACAAGCGAATGCGCACCCGCATACCGATTGCACAAAGAAGATCGCGATAGTCCACAACGGCATAATAGAGAATTATACCGAGCTGCGTGAGCACTTGCGGAAGAAAGGCCACAAGTTTGACTCTGAGACAGATTCCGAGGTAATAGCGCATCTGATTGAGGAAGGGCTGAAGACTAATGGCATTGAACAAGCCTTCCTCGGGGCGCTTAAGGAACTTGAGGGCAGTTTCGCGATAGTGGCAGCTTATGAGAAAGAGCCCGACAAGCTCTTCTTCGCCCGCAACGAGAGCCCGTTGCTTGTGGGTTTGGGTAAAGGCGAGAATTATCTAGCCTCTGACATGCCAGCGATACTCCCCGAGACGCGGAAAGCTATGATACTAGACGATATGGAATATGGTGTCATCACAAAAGACTCCGTTATGGTAAAGAGCATCAAGACAGGCAAGGATGTGAGAAAAAACTTGCACGTCAGTGACCTTAGCATAGAGTCTGCAGAGAAGGGCGGGCATGAGCATTTCATGCTGAAAGAGATATTAGAGGAGTCAGCGGCAGTCAAGAATGCCCTCAAATCAAAAGAGTCAGTGAGAAAGGCGGCAAACACTATCAAAGGCTGCGATTCAGTTTATTTTGTAGCCTGTGGCACGGCATGGCACGCTGCAGTTGCGGCAAAGTACATGCTGCAGGAGTATGGTGTCGCCGCGAGTGCCGAGGTAGCTTCTGAATTCAGGTACTCCACCGTCAAAAGCGTTGGCAAAGACAGCGTTGTCATCTTGATATCGCAGAGCGGTGAGACTGCAGATACATTGGCAGCTGCAAAGGAGGCCAAGAAACGGGGCGCTAAGACTGTTGCAGTGATAAATGTTGTAGGCTCCTCACTATCTCGTGTCGCTGATGAGGTCATTTACACCTATTCTGGCCCTGAAATTGCCGTGGCGTCGACGAAAGTGTATCTCGGCCAAGTCACAGCCCTTTCGCTGTTTGTTTTGGAACTCTTGAATCTTAAGAAGATAATGCCAGACAGCGAAGTGAACTCAAAGCTGCGGGAGCTTGGGGACATACCTGCTAAGATAGACGAAGTACTCGACAACAGGGAGCGCATAATGGAGGTCGCAAAGACCTTGGAAAAAACCAATGACTACTTCTATGTGGCTCGGAGGCTCAATTATCCGACTGCACTCGAGGGGGCGCTCAAGCTCAAGGAGATATCCTATCTACATGCTGAGGCATATCCCGGTGGCGAGCTCAAGCACGGCCCGCTGGCGCTGATGGAGAAAAAGGTGTGTGTGGTTGCGATAAACCCGGATGATGATTTGAAAAAGAAGATGCAGTCTAACATACAAGAGGTATTGTCCCGCGGGGCAAAGGTGATAGAACTCATAGAAGGCACAAGCTTTGGTGTCCACAGCGACGGCGGGTTGAAGATAACCCTGCCAAAGACTGATAAACTCTTTACGCCCCTAACAATGGTCGTGCCGCTGCATTTGCTTGCGTATTATGTCGCGCTTGCAAAGGGCCTTAGCATCGACAAGCCACGCAACCTTGCCAAGAGCGTGACTGTAGAGTGAGCAGCTATAACTAACTGGACTGAGCAGCTATAACTTAGAGTGAGGATAGACACTGCATGGAGTGAGCGATGATCAATACTACCAAGATTAAGAAAATACTCCCGAAGTCTGAGTTGGGTGAAATACGCCCGTGCACTGCGCCAGGCAAGGTACAGTTTCATCTCCTTGTCGCAGGCAAGGTGGAGCTGAGCAGAAAAGTTATCGACA
>Ga0247841_10011947_pt1 | contig 11417 bp, 8 predicted proteins | sample LaCruzMarch2015__2_FD_192410 | JGI IMG/M metagenome (GOLD analysis project Ga0247841, IMG submission 192410) | Freshwater microbial communities from meromictic Lake La Cruz, Castile-La Mancha, Spain - LaCruzMarch2015_18m | ecosystem: Environmental > Aquatic > Freshwater > Lake | place: Spain...
GCAGCCGAAGCGGTGGTATTGGACATGGTAATGGTGCCGAGATTCGTGTCTTGCTGAAGATCAGCCAGCATGCGTTGCACCCGGCTGCCACCGCGTGAGAGCCACAACTCATACGTGCGCGCCGGCAGCAGACCGGCAAATTCAAAAGTGCCGTCGGCATTGATGGTCTGGTTGATCTGCGTGCGATACGGATCGGGCGCCGCACTCCCCTGCGTCCGCTGCTCGCCCAAGTACAAATGGCAATCGGCGACGGGCGCACCTGTTTCATCACAGACCTTCCCGCGGATACTCAGCCCGCGATCCGTCAAGACGATCTCGCCCAAGTCCACATCCGCATTGACCACTTGCACCTCGCGGCTCACCGGCACATAGCCCCGCGCACGAATGACCAATGTGTAGCTGCCCGGCAAGAACGGCGTGAGCGAAAACTCGCCATCCTTATCTATGAAACCTGCTGATATTTCACCCGCAAGCGGCTGACCTTGCGCATCACGCACGCTGCCAGTAATGCGATAGGTCGCGGGCAGCACGACCGCCAGCGCTGGCCCGCCGGGCTGCACATTCTTGATCAGCACATTGGTGGAAGTCAACGCGATGGTCACGTCATAGGAAGACGCTGGATCCAGACCCACAAGGCAAAACGCACCGTCGGATAATGGCGCTCCGGCGTTGCGATGCGGCGGCACCGTGGCGCGCGCATGCACATATCCTCTTAACTTTGCACCACGCAGATCAAGCACGGTTCCTTCAATGTACGCCGCCGGTTGGCAGGGAACCGTGACCACACATGTTTCTTGCGCACGCACGACGACACTGGTGCCGAAACCCAGCATGGCAGGCCCATGCACCGAGATGTAATACTCGCCGGCCGGCAGATTGTCTTTGCGCCAGCCGTTTGCGGTTCTTGCACAATCCTCATTGGCCTCAGCGTGCAGTTGATTAGCTACTCGCAGCATCCGGGAAACCTGCACTTCAAGATTGTCGTAGCGTGCAGTTGACGCCAGGCGCACGTCGAGCACACCGCAGGCCGGCAAAGGCAGCAGAATCTCGCGGGGCGTGCGCGCCGTCATGTCAATTGGTTCGCTCCACGCCAACGGTCTATCCGCAAGGCCTGCACAGGCGCGCAGCACTGCGCCGTCACAAGGCACATTGCTGAAGATGACATCGCCCGCCACAGCGCACACCGTCGGCGTGAGCGCCGTGCGCATGTTTTGCGAGAGACACAGGTGGACGTTTATGTTGCTCACGGCCGCGCCCTGCGGGTCAACGACGTGGACCGTGACATCCGCGCCGCCGGCCATCCGCACGACAATCGAGGTGGCAACAGTACCGGCATTTTTAAATTCGTAAAAGCAGGGCGCGTAATTGGTATGCGTGAACGTGAGCGTCAGCCACCGGGCGCCGCGCACCCAGAACTGACCCTGTGCATCCGACTGCGGCGCCCAGCGCGCATCACGCGGCGGATGGTCTTGCGCGCCGATCTGCACACCCGCGATCGGCCGCAACGTCCAGGCATCGGCGACCACGCCCGTGATGGTCGGCAGTTGTTGAAAGACCACGTCACATATTGTTGCTTGCTCATCGCGCAGCACGCAACGCATATTCTGCGCGTCGTACCCCGGCGCGTAAAATGTCACGCTGTATTCGCCGACCGGCACAATTTCCGAGGTGTAGTTGCCATCGGGCTCGACATGCAGCGCGACCGGCATCTGCGCATAGCCAGCGAAACCTGGCGTGTCTTTGATTTCGACCATCCGCATGGCGGTGACATTGGTGATAGGCGCACCGGCGGAATCACTGCAGCGGCCGACCAAGTGTGCGCCGAGATCGTCCAGCACCAGTTCAATTATCGCCGGCGGATTCGAGATGGCCCACGGCCCGGCATACACTGGCGGGAAGCCTGCCACGACGGTGCGCACAATAAAGCGCGGCGCGAATGCTTGTGGCGGCGGCCACGCCATGGCAAATTGACCGGCGGCATCGGTCATGACGCGGGTGCCCTGAATCATTCCTATCGGCGTGCGGGATGCTTGCCGAAACGCATCAGGCTGGGCATCGCGGCAATATTCAGCCCAGACGGCGATATTCGTGAGCATCACACCGGAGCGCAAGCGTACTCCGCCGCGCAGCGTCTCCCCGGTTTGCATAACTGGCGGCGGCGGCGTGACACGTTCAGTAACAGATGACGTGGTATGTTGCGTGCGAGCAACCGCTTGGGTTGTCTGCGGCACGACCGGCGGCGCCTTGGGCGGAGTACGCGAGCAGGCCCCCAGCGCCAGCGCGGCAATGAAAAGCAGCAACCGCAACAAATCACGATGATTACAGTGCGTCATGCAGCCAGGGATGGCCGGCACTTCGGCCCAGAAGCCGCCTTCTTCGATTACTTTGACTTTCATCTATCGTTGCTCCTTGTTCGGCTGTGTTCTTGTAAGTTTCTCACCGCGTCGTCGTTCATATCGGCACCCCATCTTTCAGGGCATAATAGGTGAGATAGCCGGTGTTGTTTTTTCGCTGGGCCACGAACTGTTCCGTGTGGACAAAAACATCCGCAACAATGCCAGCCAGTGCCAGTCGCGTGCGAATCCGTGACACAGTTTCACGGCGTTTTGCATAAGGGTGTTCTTTATCCACCACAATGTAAAAATCCCAATCGCTATCCGCACGCGGATTCGCCCGCGCGCGACTGCCAAACAGGAGAATTTTCAGCGGATGCACACCGCTTGTCCCAAGCTCTTCAGTGATAATGTTCTTCGCCGCGGTTATCGTCGTCATTATCTTACCAACCAGTGCGTTCCGGCACGAGATCTTTATCATTCAGATTGGCATGACGTTTATCCGCGGCACGCGCGCGGAGCAACGCTTTGGTCAGGGTGGTTTTGCCCAACGCTCCGCGCGCCGCGCGAATAGCATCGGCTACAACGGGCACTACCGTTTGCCCACGTAAGGATATCATCGTCGTCATAGTCTCTGGCTACATGTTGTTTTGGTATATGCTTTGTATTTTAGCATATATACAAAACACTTGCGCGATCTCACGCCAGCCAGTCGGTATGGAAGAATTCGCCGCGCGGCTTGTCGGTGCGCTCGTAGGTGTGCGCGCCGAAATAATCGCGCTGGGCTTGCAGCAGATTGGCCGGCAGGCGTTCGCTGCGATAGGCGTCGAAGTAGGCCAGCGCCGAGGAGAAGGCCGGGATCGGCACGCCGCACTTGGTTGCCAGAATGACGACTTTGCGCCAGTTCTTCTGGGCCTTGACGACGATCTTCTTGAAGCCGGGATCGAGCAACAGATTGGCCAGCTTTTTCTTGCGATCGAAAGCGTCCTTGATCTGGCCGAGGAATTGCGCGCGAATGATGCAGCCACCGCGCCACATCAAGGCAATCGCGCCAAAATCGAGCTTCCAATTATATTCCCGGGCCGCCTCGCGCAGCAAGGCGAAGCCCTGGGCGTACGAGCAGACCTTCGAGGCATACAGCGCGTCGCGCACGGCCTCGACCAGCTTGGCCTTGTCGCCCGGCGCCTTGATTTTCGGCCCGCGCAGTTTGGCGGAGGCCGCGACGCGTTCATCTTTCATCGCCGAGATGCAGCGCGCGAAGACGGCCTCGGCAATCGTCGGGGCCGGCACACCCAAATCGAGCGCCGCGACCGAGGTCCACTTGCCCGTGCCCTTTTGCCCGGCCGTGTCGAGAATGACATCCACCAGCGGCTGGCCGGTCTGCGGGTCTTTTTTCTTGAGAATGTCGGCCGTGATCTGAATCAGATAGGAATCGAGCTCGCCCTGGTTCCATTGCGCAAAGACCTGCTGGACTTCCTCGACCGTCAAGCCCAGGACATAGCGGAGTAACTGATACGCTTCGCATATCAGTTGCATGTCGCCGTACTCGATGCCGTTGTGCACCATTTTGACGAAATGGCCGGCGCCGTCATTGCCGACCCAGTCGCAACAGGGCGTGCCGTTATCAACTTTTGCGGCGATGGCCTGAAAGATCGGCTGGACTTCCGGCCACGCGGCGGGCGAGCCGCCGGGCATGATGCTGGGGCCTTTCAGTGCGCCTTCCTCGCCGCCCGAGACGCCCGTGCCGATGTACAGCAGGCCGCGCGCCTCGACATATTCCGTGCGCCGGATCGTGTCGGGAAAATGAGAGTTGCCGCCGTCAATGATGATGTCGCCCTTTTCCAGATGGGGCAGCAACAGCTCGATGAATTCATCCACCGGCTTGCCCGCTTTGACCATCAGCATCACTTTGCGCGGCTTTTTCAGCACCACGCACAGTTCCTCAATCGAATGGCAGCCGACGACGCGCTTACCCTTGGCCGGGCCATTGACAAAATCGTCAACCTTGGCAACCGTGCGATTGAAGACCGCGACCGTGTAGCCGCGGCTTGCCATGTTCAAGACCAGGTTCTCCCCCATCACGGCCAGCCCAATCAACCCAATATCAGCAGACGACATAGATCCCCCATTAAGTAGTAAGCTATTCGCGGTTCAGCACTGCGCCGCGCAAAAAGAACACCATATTTGTTAATTATTGTAGACAAACGCAGCGCGAACTGTCAAACGGGGTTTTGCGTGATGATCCGGCGTTCGGCTTGACAATTGACGTCGCGACGTCTATAATAGAGACATGAGTACAAAGCAACGCAAGCAGAGACCCGGTTTCATTCGTGATGCCATTGTGAAAGTGCTGAAAGCGTCAGCAGAACCAATTACACTCCAGGATATCGAAGCGGGCGTAACACAACTTGTGGGCAATGTCTGTCAATCATCCGTGCGTTCCTACTTGCGGCTCAACACACCGCTGATGTTCTCGCGTGAGTCACGTGGCACCTACGCATTGCGTCTTGAATGTCTGCCCGGTCTGCAAAACGAAGAAATAGTTGAACGATCATCCCGGGCCGTATTTGTATTTGGCCACACACAGTTGTACAATGCAGACTGTTTTGAGTGGCTCGATGAGCAGAGTGATTCGAGCGTTCATGCCGTGGTGACTGATCCGCCCTATGGGCTGCACGAATATGCACCTGAGCAACAAGTTAAGTTACGTGCTGGCAAAGGAGGGGTCTGGCGGCTTCCACCTGCGTTCGATGGGAACAAGCGCTCACCTTTGCCGCGCTTTACCGTGTTGTCAAAGCCGCAACTCGATGAGCTTGAGGAATATTTCTATGTGTGGGGAAGGAAATTGCTGCCGAAACTCGTACCGGGAGCACATGTTGTCGTGGCCTCTAATCCATTACTATCGCACATAGTATCTACTGCGCTTGCACAGGCCGGTTTGGAACGGCGCGGAGAAATAATCCGGCTGGTAATGACCATGCGGGGAGGCGACCGCCCAAAGGCGGCGCACGAGGAATTTCCCGAGATAAGCGTTATGCCACGCTCGATGTGGGAACCGTGGCTCATTTATCGCAAGCCTATCGAGGGACGCGTGCAGGACAACTTGCGCAAGTGGAAGGTTGGTGGGTTTCGCCGTCCCTCGGCAGAGCGACCGTTTGGCGATGTGATTCGCTCGGCGCCGACGCGTGCATTTGAACGTCGGTTGGCACCCCACCCCAGCCTGAAGCCACAAGCGTTCATGCGTCAACTTACACGCGCAGTGCTACCTCTCGGACAAGGCATTATTGCCGATCCGTTTGCCGGCGCGGGGTCTACCTTAGCCGCCGCCGCATCGTTAGGCTATCACTGCGTCGGCACAGAAAAAGACCCCCACTACTTCGACATCGCGTGTAAAGCAATACCAAGGCTGGCTGCGCTCAAGATTTGACATAGCATTAGATGTGGTAGATCCACTTTGCACGCAATCCGCGGATTCCTTCTTTGTGTAATGTTGCAGTGCGGGTACCCAGTTCTCCGCGCGGATTTTTCCGGAAATCATCCACAGCCACATGACCCAGGTATACCTCGGTGAAGGTCATCGGCCGGCGGCCTGTGGCAGGCTCGGTTGCAGTGTCAATGTCGTAAACAAAGACGCACATCCACTGGTCACGCGCGCCGTGTGTGTCGACCGCGCCGCCACTCTTCCGTGTTGTTTTGATTTCTATGCCGTCGGAGCCAGATCGCACCGCATTGTTAGCATAGATGCCCTGCACTACCAAGTCTGGATGCCCGTTGAAGTAGCGATTCTCCGTGAGTGTTCGCGCATGCCGCGCCAGGCTCGCGGTCAGCATGTCGGAAATTACTCCGGACATAATGGCAGGTCGGAGCATATCGTCAAGCCGCTGAAGTCCTTTATTTAAGAGAAATGAGTTGACGTCGCAGAAGAAATCATACACATCCTGCATGGCCATCTCAAAATCTTTGAGTCGGAGTTCGTAGGGTAATGTCGCATCTGCATTGAACTTTGAAAGGTCGATTATATTCTTATGCATGATCCTGCTCGGAATCCTTTAAATACTTCTACCATGCTGGCGCAATATTGGTTTCACAGCAATAGAGCGCGCTTATTGTTCACCATACCAAGCACGATCAACCGCGGCGCGGCTACTCATCAGTATTCAGACGCAGACTATCGCGCAGGACAGGGCGGTAACACTGTTTACCACGCCGGCGCACCGGCTACGCTTGCGGGCATGGCCCTTTGGCGTCATCGGCGTGTTTCATTTTCTTCTGTGCGCGCTGGCATTTTTTGCCGCACGGCTTGCCCTGCGTGCATGGCCCGCCGCACGACTTCTTGACCTTGTCGCAGGGCTTCATGCCGCACGGCTTCTTGCCCTTGCCGCACGGCTTCTCACTTTTCGCCCAATGCTCTTTGCACATGATGCACGGCATGGTGCCTTTGCCGTCGGTGGTCACGACATAGACTGCTTTTTGCACCTGCATGGGCGGACGACCCGGCATGGGCGGGCGGTCGCCATGCGGCTGCATGGCCATCGGACAGGCCTGCGGGCGCATGGGCGGGCGACCCGGCATGGGCGGACGGCCGCCCTGCGGCTGCATGGTCATCGGACAGGCCCGCGGGCGCATGGGCGCGACGCGCTGGGCCGGCTGAATCATCGGCAACGATTGCTGACTCATTTGGCAGACGGTAATGTCGTCAAAATAGGCGACGCCCGCCGCGCCGGCAATGACGCCAAGATAGATTGCCTCGGTGCTGCGCGCGAATGCCGGGGCCGGCGCGCCAATGTTGTTGTCCAGCACGACGCGGCCGTTCAGCCAATAGCGCGCGACGCCGCGGGTGACATCCACATCCATGCGCACTGTGTTCCATACTCCCTGCCGCAGGGCCGGGCCGAGGCTCCAGCGGCCATCGCCGTTCGACCAGCGGGTCGCGCGGCGTTCCGGATCGCCCACCATTTCATAGAAGAACCGGCCGATTTTGACGCCCCAATACGGCTTGGCCGCGCCGATCGTATCGCACAGGATCCTGGTCTCGACGCGCACGACCCCGCCCGGCGGCGTGGCAAAACCGTAGCCATACAGGCCGTCCCAGATCGGCGAGCAGCCGATGCGGAATGATTGCGCGATGCTGGCGGCATAGTTGCGCGTGACCGTACACTGGCCATCGCCGCTGCGAATGGCGAACCAGCCCATCGGTTCGATGCCGGCAACGGCGCTGTCGAACGCCTGTGCCAGCAGCACTTCCGTGATGGACTCCGCCACGGGCGTGCCGGGCAGCGGCGGCGCCGCATTGCCCAGGCCGATGCACAGCGCGACTGCCATGATCATGAAACGGGTTGTGTTCATACGTGCTCCTTGTGATGAGGTTAATTGAGACTACGCAGAAAGTGGTTCTTGATGTTCAACGGTGCGCCGGCGCGACAAGCCGACGCGCGACAGGAGCGTCGTCAACTGAGCGCGCATCGCCGCGCTGATGCCGGCATTGCTGGACATGGCGTGATAGAGTTCGGCCGTGTGATTGCTGCCCAATTTTTCGAAGACGGCGCCGATCAGGGCATACTTGCGCGCGGCGATGGTGTGGCGCACGGTGGCCAGTGCGTCATGGGCATTGAATGCGGGGCCGCCGCGATAGACGTGCAACTGGCGCATGACGCGAAAGAGGGCAAAGGTCGCGCCACCCAGGTCGAGCGGCGACGTGAAGTCGAGGTCGGCCCGGGTAGCCAGCTCGCGCCACAGCCAGAGCAGCAACTCGGCAATTTCAGCGCGCGGTTCAGCCAGCGTATGCAGGGCCGGCTCGATCAAAGCGGCCTGCTGGCTGGCGCGCAGGGCGTTGGTCATGCGTTCAACCAGCGCCAAGGGTGCCTGGGGCAGCATCTGGCCGTAGAGTTCGGGCCAGCGCGGATCGGCCGCCGGCAACAAGTCCGTCAACGGTTCGATGAAGAGCGCTTCCCAGCCGCACCAATGGGCCACGTTGAGACAGGTGGCCGGGTCTGCCAGCCAGCGCGGATCATAGTCCGGCGTCGCACAGCCACAAGCATCCGCGCTGACCCGCAGCGCCAGCCAGGCGAAGAACGCCGCGACCGTGCCATCGGCAGCGCGGGTGTACTCCTGCAATTTTTCCGCGACATAGGCGATATAGGTGGCATCACCGGGCACGCCGCCGCGCACCTGCTGGGCATAGCGCACCAGGATGGCGATTTTCTCGCGCACGGAGGAGGCGTGGTCGAATTCGCGCATGCGGGTTTCGACGTAATCACGCGGCGAGTCGCGCAGGACCAAGGCCGGTTGCGCGCCCTCGCCCACTTCAAGATGCGGGTCATGCACCAAGGTCTGGCGCACGGCAGTCCACCATGCCTTCCACGCCGCGGCCGGCACGGCCACATCGGTAAGGGCATCGCGCAGTTCGCGGAACGTGGCGCGTTTGCCGGAATAGCGCAAGAAGCGCCGCACCAGCGCGGCCGGATCGGTCTGGGCCTCGCGCTGGAGCTGTTCGTTGCGAAAGGTGCGCAAGACGCGAAAATCATCATCGCCCAAGGGTTCGTATTGCGACTGGTAGGTCACCAAGGTCGCGCGGTACTCCTGCTGCCCGTCGTGCAATTGGAGCGCGTCGTCGTGCGCGTCAAAGCCGGCGATCTGGACGGGGATGCGGCGGCTGCGATGGAGGGCGAAGACGCCCGGGCGCAAGACACAGCGGGTCTGGATATAGTCGAGCGCGGCTGGCAGCGGCGCGCCGTCCAGCAAGCCGCTGCGCCGGACAATGCCGGGCAACGCCTGGTTGTCGGGCGTTGCCACGCAGATGGCCTGGCCAAGCACGCGGCGCACTTCCACGTCATCGGGAAACCATTCGAGCACGCGCAATGCCAGCACTTGGGCGCGCGGGTCTTGACGCTCGGCCAGCGCTTCCAGCAGCATCGCGCTCAAGGTGCGCGCGCGCTCGGTCTCCTTGGCCTTGATCAGCCATTCCAGCACATGCAGCATGTCATCGAGATCCGGCTCGGCCGTTTCCAGCGACTGCATCCACGCATCGTCCAGCAGCACAAAATTGTGCTCGTTGGCCAGAGTAATTAATGATTTTAATTGCATGCGTGTGGTGGTCATGTGATGAAGGTGATCGCCAGCGGCCAGAGCCGCACCAGTACCGCACTCAGCCCGCCGGCCGCGACGTCATCGGCCATGATGCCCCAGCCGCGCGGCAGGCGCTGCAGCCGGCTGATCGGCCATGGTTTGACAATGTCCAGCACGCGATTGCAGCACAGGCCGACGACGGCGGCGGACAGGGTCGGCGTGACCCCGACAAAGGTCAGGACGCCGGCGGCCACTTCGTCAATGATGATCGCGCCCGGATCGTGCCGGCCACAGGCGCGTTCCGCCCGGCTGCTGGCCCAGACGCCCAGGCCGAGCAGGCCGGCCAGCAGCAGCACTTGCAGTTCCAGCGCCCAGCCACAGCGGCTGGTTGCCAGCCACAGGCCCATGCCGATGCCCGTGCCGAACGTGCCGGGCGCCGGCACGCAGGTGCCAAGACCAGCACCGGTTGCCACGTGCCAGGCAAGTTTGTCGAGGCCGCTTAGCGGGGTGGTCGTGGTCATGCGCTCAGGTGTGGTGGCTGTACAAGCCGCGATAGCGCCACAAATAAATCACGCCCGAAACAAGGGTCAGGAGGGTGATCAGATAAAACAGGGCCTGCAAATAAAGTGGCCCGTGGGCTTTGCAGACGCGCACCAGCGCGACGGGCAAGACCGACGCCAGGTCAAGAATGGCATAGTAGATCAGCAGCACAAAGATGCCGGTCATTTGCCAGGCAGTCTTGTGTTTGCCGATGGTTTCGGCGGACATCACGGTGTGTTGCTGCAGCGCCAGCTGGCGCAGGCCGGTGACGATAAATTCGCGCGCGATGATGATCACCAGCATCCATGCCTTGACCACGCCGGGCGGCATGACGACAAAGCAGACCAGGGCTGAAATCACGAGCAGTTTGTCGGCCAAGGGATCCATCAGCCGGCCAAAATCGCTCTCCATGCCATAGCGCCGCGCCAGCACGCCATCCAGCCAATCGGTCAAGGCGCCCACGGTAAACAAGGCCAAGGCGAGGCATTTCCCGCCACGCACATTCATCAACAGCGCGGGAATCAGCACCGGGGGGATGCAAAAGCGCGCGAAGGTTATGCGGTTGGCCAAATTCATACTGGAGTATTATACCGTATTTGCCCGGCGCGCGACAACCTGCCCGTGCAGATCATATGGTTCGGCGCGGGTGATGCGCACCGGCACAATGTGTCCGCCGAGCTGGCGCGCGCCGCGCACATGCACACAATTATCGACATCCGGCGCGTCGGCGCGTCGGCGGCCGTGCATGCCGCCGGGCGCGCTGCGCTCGATGATGACCGGCATGACCGTGCCAATCTGCGCGCAGTTGTGGTGATAGGCAATGCGCTGTTGCAGGCGCAAAATGACGGCGCGCCGCCGCTGTTTCTCGCGCGGGCTGATCGTGTCCGGCATGGCGCCCGCCGGCGTGCCCGGCTCGGCCGAATAGGGAAACACGCCGACATGCTGAAACATGCCCGTCTGCACAAAGTCGCACAATTCACGAAACACCGCCGGCGTCTCGCCGGGATAGCCGACGATAAAGGTCGTGCGCAACGCCACCCCTGGCAGCCGCGCGCGGATGGCCGCCAGCACGCGCTCCGTCATGGCGCGCCCCGGCCGGCGCATGTGCCGCAGCAGCCCGTCGTTGATGTGCTGCAAGGGCATGTCGATATAGTGGCAGATGGCGGGCTCGCGCGCCATGACCGCGAGCAGTTCGTCCGTCACGCTGGCCGGATAGAGGTACTGCACGCGCAGCCACGCCAGGCCCGGCAGCGCGCACAGCGCGGTGAGCAGTTCCGCCAGCGAGCGCCGCGGCCGCAAGTCGCGGCCATAACCACTGGTGTCTTGCGCGATCAGGTTCAGTTCCCGCACGCCTTCCGCCAGCATGCGGCGCGCATCCTCGACCAGCGTCTGGAGCGGCACGGACGTGAAGCGCCCGCGAATGGAGGGAATTGTGCAAAAGGCGCAGCGATGATCACAGCCGTCGGCAATGCGGAGGTA
>Ga0247841_10011949_pt1 | contig 11417 bp, 9 predicted proteins | sample LaCruzMarch2015__2_FD_192410 | JGI IMG/M metagenome (GOLD analysis project Ga0247841, IMG submission 192410) | Freshwater microbial communities from meromictic Lake La Cruz, Castile-La Mancha, Spain - LaCruzMarch2015_18m | ecosystem: Environmental > Aquatic > Freshwater > Lake | place: Spain...
CGAGCAGTTTTCTTACCGCATCCACTGACTTTGCGGCAGCTTCATCCATATCTAAACCGTCTATATGCTTGCCCATGGCAACTGCGACCTCGGCATATCTTTCAAGACTGGCTGTGAGGTTGAACTCCATCACATGGACGAGCATTACTGCGTTCGACTTGCCATGGGGCATGTGGAATTCGGTGCCAAGGGGATACGCAAGGCCGTGGCAGGCCCCGAGCCCGCCGCTTGTAAAGGCCATACCCGCAAGATTTGATGCAAGGAGCATATTGTAACGGCTCCTCATGTCATTTCCCTTACCGTATGCAACGGGAAGGTTTGTTGCGATGAGGCGCATTGCCTCATAGGCCATTAGCCTTGTGTAAGGCGTGGCATTGACAGATACATACGATTCTACAGCATGGGCAAGGGCATCAAACCCCGTGTCTGCAGTAACAGAAGGGGGCATGGAAACCGTAACGAGCGGATCCAGAATCGCAACATCCGGTAAGAGAAAGCTGCTGTAAAGGGATTTCTTGGTATTCTCTGCTTCATCGGTAATCACACAGACCCACGTAGCCTCGCTTCCCGTACCTGCGGTGGTCGGAATGAGTATCTTGGGGAGTCCTCTTTCAGTGAACATATTTGTGCCTGCGTAATCTACAACCTTACCATTATTTCTTGCCATGGCAGCTACGCCTTTTGCCACGTCAAGAGAACTTCCGCCGCCAAAACCTATGATAATATCAAATGCCCCTTTTCTGGCCACCTCCGCTGCTTCATCCACAATTCTCGCAGGTGGTTCCGGTTCAACCCTGTCGTATACCTCAAAGTCTATTTTTTCAGATCGGAGGGCATCTTCTACGAGAAAAACGAGGCCGGCATTCATGACTCCGGGGTCTGTTATAACAAGAGCCCGGCTGCCGCCCAGGGTCTTTATCTCCTTTCCTGTTTCATGCACAACTCCCTTCCCGATCATAGTTTTGTTCGGTGCTAAAAGGGTTGATATTTTTTCCAGATCATAAAAGGTATTTTTCACTTTTTATCTCCTTTTTACACAGGTTTATATGTGGTTTTTTATATTTATCAGCAATTAATGTGCCAAAGGTATTGTTACGAGAAAGAATCTTCGATAGGATCGTGCGAAAATAATTGACCTCCCTTCGCGTGGAGGAGAAGAGAGATTTTTACAGAAAAAACCCCGTTCAGCAGTGCATTGAATCTGCCAATCTGCTCAACGGGGCATCAAGATTTTGATTACTTTTGTATCAGTCTATTGTGCTTTACCTGTGTTAACGTATTCAATCAACTGCCCGACAGTCATATTCCCCAACCCAATATTTTTGAGATTCCGGCCTTCTTTAAAATAATCGACACCATGCATCGAGGAGACGATACAAACGAAAGCATCCATCAAAGGGGTGTCTATGCCGGCCAGATCACCAAGGTTCGCCCATGTAACCAACCCGTATGCTATATCTTCTGTAATGAAACGGTTGTAAAGATCTGCCGGGGCTTTCATTGGTGCAAATACTTTACTGTGCTGATATTGGTCATAAAGATCCTTTCCGGAATCAGTATATCCCAGCATTACCAACCGTTCTTTGGTGGGAATTTCAGAAAGCCCATAAGAACGGATTATCGCCATACGCTCCTTATCCACGTCTTCCATTACCTTGGCAATTGACGGGGTGATACCTTCTTTGTAATGGAGATAGTTTCCTTTGGTAAACTCGATCCGTCCGGCATTCAGCATGGCTGCTGTCGGATGACTAACCGGGTTTCCGTTGTTTAAAGCCGTATCCAGAATATTTTTTACCTTTACTGCTGTTGGGAACATTTTCTTGAATTCTATAAACATCTCATCCGTTTTTGTTGCAGGAAAGGCTGCGAAGAAGATAGCCTTTGCGTCCAGAAGAATATCCACAACGCCTGGTTCTACTACGCGGGCCCCATAAGGAAGACTGGCAGTTTCTGCCCAGTCAATTTTTGCAGTGACACCCTTATCTTTAAAAACCTTCATAAATTCAAACAAACCACCTGTTGAGCCGGGGTTGAGTATAATAGACTGTCCATCTATTACGTGTGGAGCAGAAATGTGAGCAAGTGCATTATGCGCAAAAGTAGGAACAACAGGCATAATGCACTCTGCATTCGTGAAAGCCTCTCTGGCGTTTGTAGTAAAGTTATGAATCTTCACAAATTGTTTGTTTTGTCCGCGGATTATCTCAATTCCGCCTTTTTTCGCAATAGCCTCCAGGTTACTTTTAAACTCGGATACTTCATAAAGGGTCACTTCGTAGCCCCGTAACGTAAGATCTGCGGCTGCTCCATGGGCTCCAGCGCCCGTTCCTATGACAGTAATTCTCTTCACTTCTTTCACTTTATGCCTCCTGAAATCATATTTAATACATTTAACCCTGATAAAATAAAACTTTATATTGACTCATTTGAGAGACCACCTGACAAGTATCTTATCCAAAGTGCCATCTGCTTTTAGTTTTGTAAGTGATTTATTCAGCATTTCCAGTTTAGCCTTATCGCCCTTTTTCACCGCCATGCCGATATCCACGGTAAGTATGGGTTTGATACCCCTTACTATACGTACCCCCTGAGAGGTTTGATAGGCGATGATCGGATAGTCGCCGAAGCCGGCCTTAATTCGGCCCAGACCCACGTCAAGAATAACATCGGCCATAGAGTTATAGAGACGTACTTCCTTAAAAATACCTGTCTTTTTTAATGGTTCAACCCAGACGGTTCCCATTTGTGCGCCAACGACTTCACCCTTGAAATCGTCGTAGGACTTATATTCCCTTGCATCTTTCACGCTTACTACTACTCCTTCGCTATAGGTGTAAACCGGAATGGTAAAATCAACCAGTTTTTCACGCTGCTGTGTTATCCCTAAGGCACATGAGACAATATCGATCCTGCCAGCCTGGAGAGATGGTATCAGAGTGGTAAATGGCAACCCCTGAACCTCTATTGTAAACCCTTGATCCTTGGCTATTACCTGGATCAAATCTATCATCATTCCATGAATGGAGCCTGTTTTTTTATCTAAAAACGAAAAGGGGATCCCGGTAGATGTAGCTCCAACTCTGTAGTTTTCAGCACATGCAACATGGGCGAAGGTAATCATGAGCAAAAATACAAAAACACATTTCAGCAATTTCAAGGCCCCGCTCCATCATTTAGCAGGAATTTTATGATTTTGGAATAACTGAATTCAAAATCATATTATCTATATATTCTAAAAGCAAATAGTGTGCCAAAAAAAACATTAAATAAAATATGTAATGTTCATAACATGAAGTATAAACAAATAGGGTTTTATCTGCAGCGCGAAGATGGTTCATAGAGTTGAGGATCGACAAAGGAAGGACGCAGGACTATGATGCAATTTTGCATCATATAAAATTAGCAATAAAATATCTTGTCACATGTATGATATTATTAGATAATAATTACGATGTATTATGTAACAAATGAACTATTATATTGTATAATCATGAATTAGCGATGCTATATTGCATCACTAATTTTGTCATCAGGATTATTTATGATTTATGCCTAATACCTTAAGATAAAGAAAAAACATGCCTAATGGTTAAATAATTCCGCTGACAGGGCGCATAACTATAATGCAGAAATGCATCATTTAGTCTGATTTATAATCTTATTTGTATTTGAATGGCAAATTCCGGATTGGAAATAATTTTTTTTAAGACCTAAGTATTGAGACGATCGTCGTGCATCACACGTCTTAGGAAATCTCGAGTCCTTTCTTGCTTTGGATTGGTTAGCACTTCTTTCGGCGGTCCTTCCTCAACTATGACACCCCCATCAATAAAAATTACTCGGTCAGCGACCTCCTTGGCAAAAGCCATTTCGTGAGTAACAACTACCATGGTCATGCCTTGCTCTGCGAGGTTACGCATGACGTTTAATACCTCCCCTACCAGTTCCGGGTCGAGTGCAGAGGTGGGTTCATCGAAGAGAATCGCCATCGGCTGCATAGCCAGCGCTCTTGCAATGGCCACGCGCTGCATCTGGCCTCCCGAAAGTTGGCTGGGGTATGCATCAGATTTATTCGCCAATCCTACCTGTTGCAGAAGATCGCGTCCACGGCTGGCAGTCTGGTTTCGGTCTTCCTTTTTTACATACACCGGTCCTTCGATAACGTTTTCTAAAACCGTCCTATGTGGAAAGAGGTTAAAACGTTGGAAAACCATTGCCACGTGTGTACGTATCCAGATAATTTCTTTGTTGTCGCGATTTACCAGATGGCCGTCAACGAGAATTTCTCCCTTCTCGTAACTCTCCAACCCGTTAATACAGCGCAGAATGGTAGATTTACCTGATCCGGAAGGTCCGATAACACACACAACCTCCCCTTGGGTTACTTTGAGATCGATGCCTTTAAGCACCTCATTGGCACCAAATGCTTTATGTAAATTATGAATGGTAATCATGCGCGTTTAAACCTCTTTTCAAGCTTTGATACAAGGAATATGAGGGGTAGGCTCATAATGAGGTATGCAATGGCCCCTAAGGTAAAGACGGTCATATTCTTGAAAGTGGAGGCTGCGATAAGCTTGCTTTCCAACGATAATTCAGCAACAGTGATTGCTGAAGTTTGTGATGAATCCTTGAGTAGCATTATGAGGTTGTTGCCGTAAGGCGGGAGGGCAATGCGAAACGCCTGTGGTAGAACAACCCTGGACATTATGAGTCGGCGAGTCATTCCCAAAGATTGAGCTGCCTCAATTTGACCCGGGTCAATGGCCTCAATTCCGGCGCGAAAAACCTCCGACATATAGGCAGAATAAGCAATGCCGAGGCCGATTATACCGGCCTGAAAAGCTGTAAGCTGAATGCCGAGATCCGGTAACACAAAGTAGATGTAAAACAATTGCACGAGGATTGGTATGCCTCGGATGGTGTTAACAATTGTTGTGCTTGTTTTTGACAGGAACTTGATATGAGAAGTCCGCAATAGCGCCCAGAAAAGTCCAAGGAAGGTCGAAAGCAGGAGGGCACCTATGGTAACAAGTACTGTCAACCAGGCTCCTTTCAGAAGTATAGGTGCATATTCTACCGAATCACGAAGAAATGTTTCCATCGATACCCTCCTTTACTGGATTGCTATAAAGGGAATTTATTTGAGAGACCATTTAATGAGTATCTTATCAAGAGTACCATCTGCTTTTAGTTTTGTAAGTGATTTATTCAGCATTTCCAGTTTAGCCTTATCGCCCTTTTTCACCGCCATGCCGATATCCACGGTAAGTATGGGTTTGATCCCTTTTAGCAGACGCACGTCCTTATGAACCCCCTGAGAGATCTGGTAAGAGACGATAGGATAATCACCGAAGGCTGCCTTGATGCGTCCAAAGCTAACGTCCCTGATGGCCTCGGCCATAGAATCGTACGCACGCACTTCTTTAAAAATTCCTGTCTTTTTTAACGGTTCCTGCCAAACAGTGCCCACCTGAACTCCAACCACTTCGCCCTTGAAATCGTCGTAGGATTTATATTCCTTGGTATCTTTGGAACTTACCACTACCCCTTCGCCATAGGTATAAACTGGTACAGTGAAGTCCACAACTTCAGCGCGCTGCGGCGTTATTCCCAAGGCACACGAGATGAGATCTATTTTGCCGGTCTGGAGGGAAGGGATCAAGGTGTTAAAGGGCATAGCTTGTACGTCTACAGTAAAGCCCTGGTCTTTGGCAACGGCCTGGATGAGATCAACCATCATGCCCTGGGTAGTGTTTGTCTTTGTGTCCTTAAAAGTGAAGGGCACGCCACTGGGTGTAGCGCCAACTTTGTAACTTTCCGCCCAAACACCATGGGTGAAGGTAACCATAAATAAAACCACAAACAAACCTTTAAATAGTTTTGACAACATAATCTTCTTCCTCCTTTTATAAAAGATATTTTTACTAATTATTGCCTTTTGGGGTTAGTAACAATCATAAGGAAAGTTCTATCGTATGTCAATGTTTTCTCCATGCACAACACATAAGAGGATGTATACAAAGTGAACCAAAGTTAAAACTCCTTGAACTGCAATGGGTCTGATACTGTGATACTGTTCCACGGCTGTTTTATATTATGTTTACATAAGCAATTTATATGCCAAAGAAATGTTTTTGAAATATGGAGAGGCCGCTTAAACGTCATAGAAAAATAAGGTGGGGATGAACATATACACTTTCCTTGACAGTCATGAGGTTGATTTATTAGTCTATCGATCTGTAGTTGCAAGCATGAAGGGTTATTGAATACGAATTTTGATAAACGATAAGAGTAAGTCCTTTTTGATCTTTTCAGTTCTATCAGCGCTCTACTGTTTTTCAGCATTTTATCACGTATCAAATGCTGCAATCGCCGCAGACCTTGTTCATGAACTGAAATTAAACGTTGAAGACCTCGGTATCCTGGGAGGGGCATTTTTTTATTCTTTTGCACTTCTTCAAATACCTATGGGGGTTCTCCTTGACCGTATCGGACCACGTCTAATTATAGGAATATTTTCTCTCGTCGGTGCCCTGGGTGCTTTTATTTTTGCACTATCCCATGATTTCGCCTATGCTATTGCGGGCAGAGTTATCATGGGAATTGGCATGGCTTCGGTTCTGATGGGATCCTTCAAGGTATTTGTAAATCAATTTCATGAAGAGAAATTCTCTGCACTATCAGGATTGATAGTCTCTATTGGTGTATTCGGCAGCCTCCTCGCCACCTCTCCGTTTGCATATTTGAATACCCTTCTTGGATGGCGCAATACTTTCATGTGTACGGCAATTATAACTGCCTTGCTCTCATTAAGTGTTTTCTGGATATTGAAAGGTACTGCAAACAAGCACGTTGATGGAGATTTTCTTTGCAAGAATAGCACACCTCATATGAACCTGACTGAATTAATGAGGTTTATACTGGGAAATCTGTCTTTCTGGCAAATTGGCATCCTCGGTTTTTTCAGATACGGGACAACTGTTGCCCTCCAGGGACTCTGGCTCAGTCCATACTTGATAAATGTAAAAGGCTTCGATCCAATAAAAACTGCGAATGTAATCCTGATGATTTCTCTGGGGATGATGCTTGGTTACCCTCTCTCGGGTAAGCTTGCCAAAAAATATAAAGCAACAAAGAAAGTTGCACTCTTTGGTCTGAGTTTTTATACTCTATCCCTTTTGCCTTTAACAGGTTTTCTCAGGATGAATCACGAAATAGATTATGCAATTCTCTGCTTTTTTTTAGGATTTTTTACGGGTTTTGGAATGCTTAACTATACACATGTTAAGGAACTCTTTCCACTGAATGTTTCTGGCACAGTCATAGCCGGAATAAATTTTTTTCTCATGGCGGGAGGGGCGGGCTTCATGCAAGCCATTGGAAAGATAGTAGAGTACAGTCAATTACATCAATTATCTCTATCCCAGTCATATCATTTAGCTTTTGCATTTTGTTTTATAGGAATGGCTGGTAGCCTTATTTTTTATTTATTCTCCAAAGAAAGTGTTCAAAGCTCCGGCTGATTCTTGACAAAACGTCCTCTCTATATTGATGCTCACATTCGCGGTAATAATTAAATTAAAAATGTACGTTTCTACAATGTGTCCTCATTATTTTCAATCTGAGAAATTTACTAAATAACAAACGGTAATAAATAAATTCGTTTATGGTGTTAGTGCAGATTAGTATTTGTAACATGCTATGTCGAGGTATGAGGCCTGGTTGAGGAAGTTGTCAACACTCTCTCACAGAAACAGTCCTGCCTCTTTTGTCGCCTTCCCTCAAACTCTCTCTTCCAGTTTCTTGCCGGTATCAATAGAGAATAGATTTCTCATCTATCTATCAGCAAGATTAAGCCCAAAAATAGATTTATTTCAAATCACCCCGATGCAACTTGAAATAAAAGATACTCGCGTTCATTTACGGATAAACACTTCTCCGCTATCAGCTCCTGCGTCTCTATTTTGCTCGACCTTTTTCATCTCTATGCGGAGTGGACTGTTTTTTGCACTGGTAAACTGCCCTTTCAAAATGTCGGGTTTATCCTTTTCAATAACAAATGAGTATATGTATTGACCGGTCGATCTGTTGTTGGGTCTGAACGTTTTTTCGGCAGAGCCGGTAATTGTATGTGACTTCCTTAGCCAAGCGGGTCGAAGCTTCGGGGTGTAGAAGTCTAATGTGACACCTTCATCAGAATGTTTGACCTTGGCATTCTGCACTCTCACCCAGTTAGGGCCACAATGACAACTGTTCTTGGAGGTATTGTATTCTCCTCAGGCGAGAACGACCTGAGCGGATTCCCTGTCAACCTTCTCGACATATATCACCGTGTCCCAACCCCATCGTGAATTCCACTGGCCGACCCATTTTCCCACAAGGGACTTGATTTGAGCCGGCAAAGACGGGTCAGGAGCAGTTACGGCAACCTCGGGAGGTTCAGGCGCTGGAGCTTGCTGGGATGAACTAAAACACAGACACGCTGTCATCAGGAATATCGTTGAAGCGATCTAGTAAACTTTTCTTGACATACGCCTTCCTTCGGTATCGTCAATTTTACTCACAGAGGCCTGGCTGACCGCTATCCAGTATGAGCCGCCAAACTCTATGTCCATGGATGCATTACCGTAATCCGGATCCAATTTCAAGTGAAAATTGTAAGCCTGAGAATCGAGTACCGGTCTAATGTTGCATATTCAGCGAAAGTGCCAAGTAGTGGTCTTCGACAGGCAACAGTATGAGTCTACTATCCTCAAAGAAAAAGAAAGCGGACCCGAAGGCCCGCCCGCTTAACTTGATTTATTTCTTCTTCGGTTTGGCCGGTGCCTTCTTTGCTGGTTTCTTTGCTATTGCCTTCCCGCTCACTACTGCCTTTAAGGCTGTACCAGCGGTAAACTTCGGAACCTTCTTTGCGGCAATCTTGATCTCTTTGCCTGTCTGGGGGTTTCTGCCCTTTCTGGCCTTTCTGTCTGCAACTGAGAATGTACCAAAACCTACGATTGTTGTTTTCTCGCCCTTCTTGAGCGCCCCTTCGATGCATCCGATGATTGTCTGGAATGCTCCTTCTGCAACCTTTTTTGTTACTTTGACATCTTCTGCTACCTTTGCTACAATTTCTGCTTTTGTCATTTCCAACTACCTCCTTGGATAGGTTTAAATATATCTATGATTATCAGGCAAATAGACTTTACCTGTTGGGTAGACTATTGCAGTAATAGGCATCTATGAGAATTATTAACATAACTCTCAACAATGTCAAGGGTTATTTGCAATTTAAGATAATAAAAACCAATATTTTCAGACCACGAGAACATCCCTTAAACGTGAGTAGGCTCTGGGCAACGATGTACAGATATGATTAGTTGGGGATGTGATGTTGGTGAATATCAATGATTTTGTGTTTCAGCAGCAAGATCTGGGTGGATATGCTTCCTGTTTTTTTGATCAGCCTTCATGTGACGCGGAATCAGATGAAAAATCACCTTGTCGCTCTGTTCCTGCAGCCGGTTTTCCACTCGTTTCCGTAATTCCTCAATTTCCTTGATGGTTGTTTCCTCGTCAAAATGAAGCTCGATCTGTACCAAACGTGCAGTTCCACTCATTCGGGTGTACACGTTGCCAATGCCCGCATATGCTTCAAACTCATGCGTAAGGCAATTAAGGATTTTGTATTGAAACTTTTCTTCAAGGGGCAGGTCGATAAGAGACCGAAAGTTTTTGATTATCAGGCGGCAACCGTTATAGAGCAAGTAAAGGACAATTAATGCCGCGATGACCATATCGATTATGACGGCAAACCGCATTTCTCCTTGATTTGCCATAATCAGGCCAAACACTAGCCCGCAATAAATGGCAGTTTCGTTAACAAATGATGCCCGGTAATCAACATAATAGGCCTTCAGCAGGGGTGAATGGTCCGGGTACCTTTTTCCCAGGCGGGTAACCCAGACTGCGAATACAGCCACCCGGATAACAGCCAGAAGAAAAAGCTGTGCCAGCCTTAGATCAATTGCCTCCGGTGGATTTATGTAGCGTTTTACTGCAGCGATAAAAACGGCCAGTGCCAGCGGTATGATACAAAGACCGTAAAAAAAACCAACGAAATTTTCGAGCTTGCCGGTTCCATAAGGGTATTTGAACGTGTTTTGCCGCAGGATGATTCTCAGTATTATCAACGATAAGATATTAAGAAACAGAGCGAGGCCAAAATCGATAGTAGTCGCGACTATTGTTAGAGAGCCTGACAGTACCCCCAGCACAATAACCATCGCTGTTGTTGGAATTGACGTGCCGACAAGCCAGGCAATGAATCGATACAAGTCATGATATTCCTGATTTTGTTTAGATTCGGAAAGATCGGAACCAGATGGATAAGGAGAGTTATTGCCAAAATCCGGCTTTGAATAATCACTTTTATTTCGCATTGTTTAACCTCGCTCCAACCAGTATGGACGGCTTCGGCTCGCAGTGACATGCCGGAGTTTTTACCTTATCCCGCCGGTGACATATGTTTGGATGATTGGAAGTTTAACTAACCCTCTAAACCTCAAACTTTCTAACCTTCCATTTCCCCCTTTTCCTACTCAACTTACTCACCTTACTTAACCGCTTTCCCTGTCTTTTTCACTTTTCTCAATTCAAAATTCAAAATTTCTCATCCTTTCCCCTTCAGCCCGCGACTACCCACTCCACGCTCTTTTTACTATCCTCTCTCTTTCTTCTTTTTGCCGTCCTGCCGCGCTTCTTTCTTCTGTTCGTAAATATCCTCCACAACGGTGGCAAGTCTTTCCCTCCAGCGAGGATCGTCTTTATTATGCTCGACTTCTTCGTAGAAATCAGAGATGCTGTGGTCCTGGAGCTTATACGGATTGTCCTCGGATTCAATATCAAAGCAGGCGTGTCTCAATTCGTGCCTGACAATCCTGATCTTGTCATCCCTTATAATACTGTCCCAGCATATCTTGTCCAGGGTTATAATATAATCGTATCCTTCCATAGCATCAGCCTCATCTTTTGTAAGGTGCCTTAACAGGTCATTCGTTTTCATGATGCGGGCAAGGATAACCATACCCCCAGTTTTCCTTTTCTTTATATCAAAGAGCATCTTGATTTTTGCATTTTTTAATTCAGGAAAATATTCCGATTTCACCTCTTTCAGTACTGACATAACCTCTTCGTTTACCTCTTCATACCTTAAACCCATTATGACTGCCTCCTATTTGTCTTATTATTTATTATGAAAATACTCTTTTGCGTCTTTTATATCCATTGCAATTTGATTTTTTAATGCATCGGCTCCGTCAAACTTTACTTCACCCCGTATCCTTTCATGGAAATAAATGGTCAAATCCGCGCCGTACAGGTCCCCGGAATAGTCTAAAATATGAGTCTCAACGGAAAGCTTTTTGACG
>Ga0247841_10011951_pt1 | contig 11414 bp, 12 predicted proteins | sample LaCruzMarch2015__2_FD_192410 | JGI IMG/M metagenome (GOLD analysis project Ga0247841, IMG submission 192410) | Freshwater microbial communities from meromictic Lake La Cruz, Castile-La Mancha, Spain - LaCruzMarch2015_18m | ecosystem: Environmental > Aquatic > Freshwater > Lake | place: Spain...
ACAATGTTTCATAAAATTTCCGAAGAGATTATGATTAATTCTGAAAATAATCTTCCGAAATCAGATTTGGTTTTTCCTGCCTTTCAGAAATGGCTTATGGAAGAGGTTAAGAAACGGAAACTCGGAGAGGAGTAGATTTATTAATATATTTTTGTTTGATTTATTAAGTTAAAAGAGGAAATGGCAAACAGAGATATTGATGAAATTGTACGCAAGTATGGAAAGCAGATTGACGAACAAGTTCAAACTGAAACAAATGTTGTAAATGACAGTCAGGATTATATGGCTTTCAAGAGAGAGATGATTCCGGAACTTTCTTCATATGAAAAATTTTGCCAGAACTTGGGAAATATTGTTACGATAAAACTTTCTCAGAAAGAAAATGATAATACGCAGAAATATATTGATCAGGCTCATCTTGAAGTGACCCCAAATCAGGCACTTACAGTTTCTATGCTTAGTTTTTTAATTACTTTTTTCGTCGGTGTTTTGTTAACTCTCGGACTTTATTTTATTACTAATCAAATTAGTGGAGAACTTTTTTTATTATTTTTTCTTTTTGTTATGTCTTCATTATTTTTATTTTATTATACTTATACAATTCCTCAGAGAAAAGCGAATATGTGGAGATTGAAAGCTTCGTCACAAATGGTTCCGGCTATTTTGTATATCGTTATTTATATGAAACATACTTCAAATTTAGAGAGAGCGATTTCTTTTGCTTCGGAGAATTTACAGCCGCCGCTTGCGCTCGATTTTAAAAAAATATTTTGGAATGTTCAGACGGGGAAATATCATACTGTTAAGGAAAGCTTGGATGCATATCTAGAAACGTGGAGAGGTTATAGCTCCGAGTTTATTGAGTCATTTCATTTAATCGAATCAAGTTTGTACGAGCCGACAAATGCAAGAAGAATTCAGGTGTTGGAGAAATCACTTAAGGTTATTCTCGACGGTGTTTATGATAAAATGCTTAAGTTTACACATGAAGTAAAATCTCCATTGACGAATGTTTATATGCTGGGAATTGTTTTGCCGACGCTTGCTCTTGCGTTGATTCCGCTTGCGTCAACACTTTTACAAGGAATGATAAAATGGTATCATGTTTTTCTTTTGTTTAATTTGATTATTCCGTTTGGGGTTTATTATCTCACAAATAATGTTACGATGAATCGTCCTGGAGGTTACGGCTCGACGCAGTATTTAGAATTTCATCCATTATATTGGAAATATAAAAGTAAAAAATACTATTGGATTGCTGCACTTGTTGTTTCGCCTTTGATAATCTTAGGTTTGCTTCCCTTTCTCTGGCAGTATACTCCGATAAGTCAATGGCTCGGTTTGCAGAAGGATTATGCTTTGACTGATTTGGGACTTGGAATTTTTGGAAGCGGAAACTTTTTTGATTTTAAATCCGTTGGCGGAGGCAATTTTGTTGGTCCGTTCGGGTTTGGGGCGTTGATCTTAAGTTTACTTATTCCAGTGGGAATAGCTTTATTTTTTGCTATTTCTTATTATGGGCGTTCTAAAGAACTTATTGTGACTGTTGAGAAAACTAAAGATTTAGAAAAAGAATTTACCTCTTCATTATTCCAATTGGGAAACAGACTTGCTGACGGTGTTCCGGCAGAAATTGCGTTTGGCCGGGTCGCAGAAGTTTCTCAGGGTTTGCAGACACAAAGTTTTTTTGATAGCGTTAATTCAAATATTCATAAGTTAGGAATGTCTGTTGATAAAGCAATTTTTCATAAATCTCTTGGTGCGTTAGTTTTTTTCCCATCAGATTTGATAAAAATAAGTATGAAAATTTTAGTAGAGTCTCTAAAAAAAGGTTTGGGGATTGCTTCGACTAGCTTGATGTCAATTTCAGAATACATGAAAAATATTTTTGCGATAAATGACAGACTTAGAGATTTACTTGCGGATATTATTTCCGATATGAAGAGCAATATGACCTTTCTTGCGCCGTTGCTTGCGGGAATTGTGGTCGGATTATCTGCAATGATTACTTTGATTCTGGATAAACTTTCACAAATGGTTCGACAGGATTTAGGTGATCAAATGATTGCAGGATTTGCGAGTGTTGGAAATCTCGTTGATATTTTTAAAGTTGAAATGATGATACCGCCTTACTTTTTGCAGGTTGCTGTTGGAATTTATTTAATTGAAGTTATATTTATTTTAACTTCGACGTTAGTTATTGTTGGGTCCGGCGAGGATAAACTTTCTAAAACATATTACATTGCACAGAATTTGATGAGAGGAATTGCACTTTATGCGATCGCGTCACTCATAGCAATTGTTTCGTTGAGCATTTTGGCCGCAGTTTCTCTCGGCGGATTTGCTGGATAAATTTTTGAGGTCAGGAATATTTATTAACTCTAGTTATATTATTTTTTTATGAATAAAGAATTTAATTTTGAAAACCGTGCAAAAAATTCTTTAAGCCTAAAAATAAAACGACGGTTTGCATTTATTTTTAGCAATAAGAGAGGGGCTTTGGACGATACCGGAAGGAATGAACTCTTGAAATGGATTTTGGGGATTTTTTTACTTGTTTTGATTGTCGGAGGAATTATTTTATTGGTTACTAAAGGGACGGGCGCATTGGAATATATTAAAAGTATTTTGAGAGGAGGGGTTTCACATGGCTGAGGAAACTGGAGGTATTATTGAAACTCTTGCGTGGATTTTAGGGGTTTTTGTTTTGATTTTGCTTATCGCTGGCGCGGTGATATATTGGAATGATATAGTCGGGTATTTTGATAAATTTATTCCGAGCAAATGGAGATAGAACTTACTCTGTCCAGCCACGAATATTGAATTTACTTGGAAAACAAAATTTGGAGAGGCATTCCTGAACTTTATCTTCGGGCTTATTCGGATCTATAATAGCGTCTTTTAATTTTATTTTATGTGTTACTGTCTTTGTTTCTTCTGATTCTGGTCTCTTTAATTTGTGGTAGGCAATGAGATATATTTCTCCCAGACTGTTTTCAATCTGACGAGCATTAACATATGTTAAATATCCTCTAGATGAAGGTGAGGAATCTAACTTCTGTGTGGGAGATCTTAGGGGAGAGGAATTTATCGGCGGATAATCTAATTTCTGTGCGGGAAATATTCTTATTAACGTATCATCTCTAGTGAAACTTGTTATATCTTTTCGAAATTGATCAGGTAATTTATCCCAATCATACATTCTGATGAGTTCTGGGTCTGTACGAGATCGCATCTCGCCTTGCTTTGATGAGCCCACTTCAGAATTAAATTTTTTTGCGGGAACGGCAGGATATCTTGTGGAACTAAATCTACGTTCCTGTAAATCTACTTTGATTTGTTGTTTTTCTTTTTCTTCTCTTATGAAGCGCAGAAAGTATTCCATATCTCGGTCTACCTCCGAGGTTTTTGGGTATGCAAATGCAAGTTGATGTTCTATCGGAAATAGAGGCATATCTCCTACCGGTTCTCCGATATATCCAATTATACACAAACTTCTTGTTCCGTTTTCGGACGGTTTTTTTGATATCCATGCTTTTAGTTTAAATTGAACTCCGTCGACGGATTTAATCGATGGATCAGAGCAAGAAGTTAGAACGGGAAGAGTGGAAGCTGCTAATAATGCGAGGCCACCATGAACTATCTGTCTTCTTGTGAAAGAATTTTCCATGGCTTGTCTTGTTTATTTGAGTTTAAAAGAATTATTGTGATCAATTTGATACGATAATTTTCTGTTTACAAAGATTATTAAAGTTTATTTTTTTACAGATTGTATGAATAAAAAAGGTGAGGGAATTGAACTTCTTGGCGGAAGAGTTGTGCAAATCATTGAAGCGGTTTTAGTTATTTTAATTTTAGTTGCATTTGCAGTTGCGATTTTTAATTTTGCTGATGTGAAGCCGAGACAGGCAAAAGGACTCGTCGATAACATCGCGATGAAAATTAATTATATGAATGCCAACGGCGTTGCTGAAGACAAATCTTTTGTTTTGAGTTATCCCGATGGATGGTATATTAAAAGTTTTTCTAATGATGGTAAATCACAGCTTTGTATTTGTGATTCTGGTGATTGTACTGGAACTATAAACAAAACTACTTTTTGTGAGGGATTTTTATTTAAGGTTAGCGTTGATCAGACAGTTACTGGTGGACCAACTGGAAATCCTCTCAGTCCTTCAACAAGCACCATTTCCCATTCAGATGTTTTCAAAATTTCAAAATATGGTGATAAATATTATATTCTTGTAATTAAAAGAGATGTAAGTGGTGCGTTTATTCTTTCTACAACTACTGCTCCGGATGTTCCCGCGAAAACATAAGTTTTTTATCGAATACAAATTTTTTTAAATAGGAAGCTAGTGGGTTTTTTATGGTTAGCCACGAGATTAGCAGGAGAAATTTTTTGAAAGGTTCGATTGGAATGGGCAGTTTATTATTTCTGCCTTCGATTATTGCGAGTGAGCCGAGTGAAGAAAAAATTTCTTTGGATTCTTTGGACAGAGTAAGCCATACGGTGGGCGGTCAGCCGGTTAGCAGACCAATCGTTTTTGATGCATATGCAAAGGCTGATGGGGAAGGAAGAGGAAATGTTTTGCATGTAGAATATTTCGCGGTTGTTCCTTCGGAAGTTAGCGATAGAGTTTCTTTAACGAACGTTTTATCTCCTTTGGAAAGTAGTTTAATGATTGCTATTCCTGCAGATGTAAAACTTCTTATGGGAAAGAAAACCGAGAGGGCCAAGTTATGTCGTACTGAAGGAACGCGAGTTATAAAAAGTTCTGAAGAAATTAATGAGCAATCTTTGGCTGCCGCGACGGAATATTATGCGATGGAAAAGGCATACACTGCGGGGATGGATCTTTTACCTGCTTTTGTCAAGCAACAATTGGAAAATTTTGTTAAATGGGGAGATGAAAATGAGACACAGGTAAGAGTAAAAGGTATGGAGAAAAAAATTTCATTCGATTATTCTATAATTATTGTTCCGCCGATGAAATCCGCTTCATTTTCTGGAAGATGGAGGTTTGGTCATGAATGGGAAATTCCATTTATTGCTTATGGAGATAAGAAAAAAGTTTTTGTTGCCGTTTATGTTAAAATGGCAGATGAATTTAAGCGGGGTAGCGCGAATTTTGCGAGAGAAGTTGATTTGGGTTTATTGGAAAAAAGAGATGCTTCAAGAAATTTTGAATCGACAGCGTTTCATGCAAATTCATTTAATCCTCCGGCAGGATATAAATCGGGCATTGTTGTAACCCCTTCGGCAATGAATGCAAATTCTGTTAATGGAACTTCCTTTACAGTTAAACAAGTTCCGTCGCCATATAGCGGTTCTAACGATGGGCCTTCGATTGAAAAATTTATGAAAGGAATGGATGGGGCGGCGAATAGACTGGATAAATTTATTCGAAGAAGGTAATTTTTTAGTGAGGAGAATATTTCTGATTTAAATTTGTTGAATAATTAAAATTTCTTTAATCATAATATTTATTAACGACAAATTTATTGATTGTGTATGAATAAAAGAGGAATAGGTCGAGAGCTTGTTAAGTGGATGATTTGGGCGGCGGTACTTTTGATATTTTTATTTACGCTGGCTTATGTTTTTGGAGTTGTTACAAATGGAATTAAATAAATTTTTTAATAAAAGGGGAATGAGTACGACGGTAATAATCAGCATAGTGCTTTTAATAATTGCGATGGCGGCGATTTTTATAATGTATTCTTTGGTTTTTGGCAATGGCGATGGGAGTTTTGATTCTAAACAAGAAATTTGTCATGCTTCTGTTTTAGTTAGAAGCGCGCCTGGCGCGCAAAATATTCAGCCGTTAAGATGTCAGACTGAAGATGTTTGTATTGTGAATTATAAATTGTTGAATGGACTTTTAATGCAAGGAAGCGGAAAATGTTCTTCATTTGGAGATAAAAAAGATGTTGTTACGGTAAAACTCGACGGTGATGCAGCTGGCGAAGCGGGAAAAGAATTAAGAAAAAATCAAACTAAACAAGCGATTGCGGATAAAATGTTAAGATGCTGGAATATGATGGGTGAGGGAAATTTAAATTTTATGGGTGGAGAAATGTTTAATAAAAATTATTGCGTTTTATGTTCGAGAATTTCTTTTGATAAAGCTGTAATGGATGAATTTAAAACTTTGACGCCGGAGGAAACTAGCGCTTTAGTAACATGGGATTTTCGTGATAATGAGTTAATTAGAAATCCAGTTAGACCATATCAATTGTTAGTTGATCCTTCAACAGGAGTTATTTGGTATTATTTTACCGGTAGCAAGTTTGCTGTCGCTCAAGTAAAAAATAAAGCAATCGATTTTTCTATTATGGATACAAAAATGAGTTATCTGACGAGTGTGATACGTGCCGATCATTTAATGCTTTTGTCTATGGATAAACAGGAGCTTTCTGATTTGAAAAATTATGATACCTTTGATATTTCTGGTTTTACGACGACGTTTGATTATAAGATTAGTGGTGTTGGGGAAATCCTGAAGGCAAGCGATGATACTAAGACCGGATTGTTTATACAAGGTGGAGATTTTGGTGAAAATAAGATTGGAAGAATTTATCTAAGGGAATCTTCTGGTGGAAAAGAATTAGATGTTGCTTATGTTAATAATGATTATAAAATAATTTTGAATACAGATAATATTCTTCAGATTAAATCACAAAACCCTGATGGAAGTGGCCCTCTTTTAAATTTTTATACTGGAGTTACTAACGCTGAATTGGTTAAATCTTATCTGAATGACTTAAATGGAAAATGTGTAAACTTCAACGAGGGAATAATTGCCAAGGATTGCGAAAAGACGACGAGTAACGTTAAATTAGATTCTCCGCTGAGCTATCTCTCGCCTGGAAAAGATACGACGGGGAATCCAAACGTTGTGTTTTCTATTTGTTATACTTCTGTTGGCGGATATAAAAGATGTCCTTATTATTACAAATGGGATTCTGGTGTTTGGTTTTATTCAAATGATGATCAAAAAAGTTGGATTAAGTCCTCAGCTAGTGCGGGACAGGTTCCTTCATCGAGAATGGATTATAATGATTTGCAAACTGTCTCAAAATTGGTTACAGAAAAGGATGGAAAAAGAATTGAAACTAGTTATGCTGATGGCGTGAGTATTATTAGAAATCGTGTTCTGAATGAGCAATCAAATGTTGATATCTTTTTGAAAGTTGTCTATTCAAATAATCCGACGGGAGAGTTCATGACCAAAGATCAAGTTAGCAAATTGGATTCTATTAGTTTGCTCACCAAGGTGCAGAGTAGCTTTCAAACATTCCAAGAGCTAAATGGAATAACTGATTTTGAAAAGTTTTTGGCACAGACAAAACCCGAGGGACGAGATCAAACATATTCTGAAATATTTTTGAATGGCGGAGATCAAAAAATTAATTCTCAAATTACCAACAATCAACTGCAAATTATAGTAAATGATTTGAAAAAAAATGGACAGATTGGCGATGGTTCTGGTGTTACTGATAATATTCTTGGGCAGAGAAGGACTACTCTTCCGGTAGAAAAAGATTATCTTGTTGTTTATTTCGTTAAAAAAGATGGAAAATGGGCTCAGTACATTGGACCTGTTGTTGTTGGTGCTGTTGCTGTTACCGTTGGTGTTGTTGCAATAGTGGCTGCGATTCCCAGTGGTGGAGGTTCTGTTGCGGTTGCGATTGGAGTAATTGCGGGTGTTGTGAAGGCTGTGACCGTTGCCACTCCTTTTGTTTTAATTAGTGGAGGATGGACGTCTTATGTTTATTTGAAAAAGAGTGGAGATTCATATTATGGGGTTATGCTCAAACCCGATACTGCTGATGCGATGCAAGATCTTGATTGCCAGTGGATGAGTTATGACTAAATGGGGATGTCAAGAATTTAATAAGTTTCAATATAAGGTTCTTAACATATAAATTTTTTTAAATAGTGTTTTCATTGATTTTTTATGGTTGAAATGTTTTCAAGAAGACAAATGCTCGAAGTTATGGCTCTCGGAGGAGCGGGTTTAGCTGTTTGTTTGCCGATTGGATGCGGAGCGGAAGAGAGTCAACGAGAGAAGATGACTATTCCTCCTGGAAAAGGTGAACTTGAATTTGAATGGTTTAAACCAGTTACCGAAGGGAAACTTCGTACTACTTATTCCGACGGTAAATCTCGAGTCGAAGACTTCTCGAATGAAGCCGCTAGTTTTAAATTTTTTGTTGACTCTTCAGGAAGATTAGTTTCTTATGGCGGTTTTTTAAAACCTAAAGAGGGAGAGAGAAATTATGCAAAAGATCTTGATTTTCAATTTGGAAGAAGTTTAGGTTCTTTTGGTGGTGAAGGTTTATCACCAACTTATGTTAAAATTCATAGGAGACTTTATGTTGTGAGGTTTCTTGGAAAAGAAGAAGATCTAAAGTTATTTGATAAACAAAGGACAGATACCTCTGGAAATTTGCGGGGAAATGTCTCCGCAGAATATGCTTACGAAACTGCAAATTTTTCTGGAGTTAAGACCGGTACGAGTTGGGATGGTGATTCTGCTTGGACTTATCATAATGATGGTGCTGTTCAAAACAAAGGAAATAAATTTAGAAAGGATTTTTTTGTTTATGAGGGCGGAGAACGTTTTGAGACTGGTTTTGGATTCACTGGAAAATTTGGTCTGCTTAATGTAATTAGTTTGGAAAATCCGCAGAAATTTGCAGTTGGAATACTTGATGATCCTAACAAAAAATTTGAGATAGTTAAATAGTGTGCTATTTTATCTTCGAATAAAGTTTATTAATAACGTTTTTGTGAATATCGTATGAGTGATATACTAATTTCAAATGTGATTTATATTGTCCTTGCAGTTATAGTTTTAGTTTTTGGCGTGGGATTCATTGCAACACAAACTTCTCCGACGGGACCGGTTGAAAATATGTATGCAAAGTATTTTGCTTTTTTGGTTGACGGCGCGAAACCGGATATGGAAATTGCGGTTGACATAAGTTCGATATCAAATAAAATTAGCGGTTACGTTTCTTATGTTGATGCTTTTCAAATTCAAAATGGAAATGTTAATGTTCAGCTCAAAAAAAATTCTGGTTCTGAGAGATTAGGAAAAAATTATAATTATTTTAATAATATTCAGGTTGCGTTGGGACAGGAATGTAAGAGTCCCGACGGAAAAAGAGTCTTTCTTATTGTGAAGACATTTTCAACTGAAACTCCGAAGAGTGATATTGATGCTTACATGAATAAAGGAGGAAAAGAAATATGCGACGAATTTCTTGCAAGGCAGAAGTAATTGCAATTTATTGGTTTATAATAATTGGAATTGTTTTGGTTTCTTTAGTTGTTACGGTGATGGCAAATAATCAGATGAAAGTTGACATGAGAAATGTTGAAGCAAAAGTTTTGGCGGATAAATTAATCAGATGTTTGATGCCACAGGGTTCCTATTTTGATGAAAGAGTTTTTGATAAAAATTTGGATAGTGTTAAATTTTTAGACTTATGCGGTTTAAAATTTAGTGAGCCGGATAAATCAGAATATTATTTTATGATAAAATTTTACAATATTGATTCATGCGCTGATGCCGACGTGAAAGATGCAAATGGGGTTGTTTCTAAATATGCTGGAACTTGTGATGAGAACGGACTTATTAGGCAAACGATTTCATTTGGACCGAAAACGATTGGCACTGAGGGAGTTTTTACGGAAATGTCTCCGGACGCGGGACTTTCTTTAGCGCGAGGAACGCGAACAAATTTGTATGGAATTAGAAAATCCGACGGGAAAAAGATAATTGTTCATATTATAACTGCGGTAAGCAAGGTGAAAGAAAATGTTATGTACACTTAATCTTAATAAACGAGGAGATGTTGCGGTAGGGCTGACTTGGATTCCGGCGACGATAGTTATATTTATGTTTTGCGCGATGATGACGCTCGTGTCGATAGAGTTAATAAAAACAAATAATAAAGAAATTGGAGCGAACAAGCCCATGGCTAATGATTGGGGATATGATATTTCTACAACTTATAATCTAGGATCTATTCTTATGACGCCAAATGCTAAATTAAATTTTAAAGATGCTACGATATATGATTATATTCAAAAATCTTCTGACGGCGAAACTATTTTTTTTAAGAATTTGATTGTTGCCATTAAACCAATTTTGTATAGGATTTATTATTTTGATAAAGGAACAAGAACATATTTTTATTTTTCTGAGGGGACCACAATTGGTTTCTTGGACTTCCTGGGTAATGCAGGATTTCACAGCGTTGGTTATGCGAGTGATGTTACAAATGGAGAGAATGTGTTTTATTATGGAAATAATCTTAAGGTTGTTGGTTTTTCTCTAAGTAATAATCAGTTCAAGTATGCTGGAGTTTATTTAACTAAATATACTAGCGACGCATCTCCGGATCTGGATAAAAATTCAAAATGGCAAGAATAAAAAATAATAAAAAAGGCTCGACGCCGTTGGCGATTGGAATAACGGTTTTAGTTGTGATAATACTTATGTCTTTCATGTACGTGAGAATTTATATGAGCAAGGCGACGATTGGAGAAATGGTCGACGATCCGCGTGCGATTAATGACGTTTACGTTAAAGAGGCGCAGATAAAATTTTATCTCGAGCAAGCCAATCTTCAGGCGATGCGAGAGACATATAATAGCCGTCCTTCGAAAGCTATTGATACAAATTTTGCAAATGATTTCAGAATGAATTTGGCGGCTCAGATTGGAAAATATGATTTGACTACCGACGGCAAGGGATGGGATTTTGCCGAATTAAGAACCGTGTATGATACTATTTCAGATAAAAATAATATTATTGGAGCTAAATGCGACGGAGCGGGCTGTTCTTATCAGGTAAATCTTAGAATCAAATCTTACTGGGATAAAACTATTTTTTATTATCCTGCTTTTTTCGACGAGAAAGTAACTCTTGCCGAAGCTGGAATAGATCAGGTCGCGGACCAGGCTAAACTGAAATAATTTTTCTTGAGAAAGGTTTTTAAATAGTATAATCTAATTGTTTGTATGAGGGCAATGAAAAAGAGCGGACAGCAGACGGGTGGAATTTGGAATTTACTTCTTATTATTTTGGGTGTTCTTGTGGTGGTTGTTTTAGCGGCCGGTTTTATTTATGCGTACTGGGATAATATTATTGGTAATCTTAAATATGCTCCTGCGGATTCAACGAAAAAGGTTGAAACTTGTAACCTTTGGGCAAGTCAGGGAATAAATCCTTCTGTTTGTACGGATTTTACGAGTACAAAATTTCCATCCGGTGAAGTTAGATATGTTAGTTGTGAATATTCTGTGATTAAGAATCAGATGGATCCTGCTGCGCAGTTGAAGGTTAATTGCGAAACTACTTTGGTTAATGATGCAAAGAGAAATTTTTGTTTGG
>Ga0247841_10011952_pt1 | contig 11414 bp, 1 predicted proteins | sample LaCruzMarch2015__2_FD_192410 | JGI IMG/M metagenome (GOLD analysis project Ga0247841, IMG submission 192410) | Freshwater microbial communities from meromictic Lake La Cruz, Castile-La Mancha, Spain - LaCruzMarch2015_18m | ecosystem: Environmental > Aquatic > Freshwater > Lake | place: Spain...
TCTTTCCCATCACGCGTTTCGACCAAAACACGGAGTTCCTGACCGAGGTAACGACGGTTGGCTTCCCGGGCGATCTCCTGCTGCAACTGCATGGCACGATGAAAACGCTCTTCTTTGATTTTTCCGGGAATCTGTCCGGGGAATTCCGAGGCCGCCGAGCCTTCTTCCTGAGAATACCGGAAGATCCCGAGGCGCTCGAATTTCACCTCACGCATGAATGCCAAAAGCTCCTCGAAATCTTCACCCGTTTCCCCAGGAAATCCCACGATAAAACTCGTCCGGAGAACTACCCCGGGGATCATGACCCGTAATTTCCGGATAAGCTCCACGGTCTGTTTCTTCGTATTTCCCCGCCTCATCGCTTTGAGTATTTTATCACTAATGTGCTGGAGGGGTAAGTCTATGTAGCGGCAGATCTTCTTGGACGCGGCAACGGCACGGATCATATCCTCCGTCAACGTCGAGGGATACATATAAAGAAGCCGTATCCATTTAATGTCCCGGACGGTCCCCAGCGCCTCCAGAAGTTGCGGCAAAAGTGACTTGCCGGCGTAGTCCCACCCGAATCTCGTGATATCCTGGCCGATCACGACGAGCTCCTTAGCGCCCTCGTCGGCCAATTGCTTCGCTTCCTGGACAAGATCCGCAATGTGACGGGAACGATAGCGCCCGCGGAGCTTGGGGATCACACAAAAAGAACACTGGTGATCACATCCTTCGGAAATCTTGAGGTAACGGAAATACCGGGGCGTCAGAGCGATACGCGTTTCATCGGCTCCGGCAAGATAACCGGCCTTGTGGATACTGACGAATTTTTGCCCGTCCGCAACCTTCTTGAGGACCTCGGCCATCCGCATGTAATCCCCGGAACCGAGAAAGGCATCCACTTCGGGAAATTCTTTTTGAAGTTCTTCGGCATACCGCTGGACCAGGCATCCCGCCACGATCACGCCGAGCAGTTTCTTTTCTTTTTTCAACTCGAGCAGCTTCAGAATAGCCTCGATCGATTCTTCTTTGGCATCCTTAATGAAACCGCAGGTGTTCAAGAGCATGACATCGCTCTTTTCAATATCTTCCGAGATCGTATAACCGGCGCCCCGGACTTTCCCAAGGATCGTCTCACTATCGACAAGCGTCTTGGGACAACCCAGCGAGACAATCCCCACTCTGATCTTTTTTTGATCTGTCATAAACACTCCATAACAAAAAAGGGCGGGGATCCTTCCCCGCCCTTTAGATCTGTTTTTAAAAAGGTCCTACTGCGCCACGGTATTCGCTGAAGAAGAGACCTCGGAGCGGATCTTCTCGCGTTCGGCCTTTTTCTCGGCATTCTGTTGCTGCCGGAAGGCCTGATCGGCGGATTTCTGGGATTGAAAATGGGCCCGGATCGCTTCCCGTTTCTGGGCTTCGGTCATATTCGGGTCATTGGCAAAATTCTGAAAAAAAGCGCTATTCTCACTCCGCCGCTGGTCTCCAAAAGCCGCATTCCTCTCATACCGTTTCTCACGGGCAGCAAGAATCTCTTCCTTCTGGGCTTCGGTCAACTTCGTGTTCTGATCCAATTTGGCCTTCCACTCGGCTGTTTGTTTGTCACGCACAGCTTGTTGGAGAACCTTATTTTCGGCAGTTTGGGCCGCACGGCGCTCCTCGATCGCGGCCTGTTTCTCTTCGGGGGTCTTGGGAACCGGAGTTTTGCGAAGTTTCGTGTCTTCCTGATTCTGTTCGATCCGCGACTCTTTTTTCTCTTCCTTGCCCTTATTGCCCCATCCCCATCCGGCCTGGAGCGTCACCGGTGCCATCCACAAAAGCACCATCATCCCCAAGATTATTTTTTTCATCTTTGATCTCTCTTTTTAAAATAGATTAATGCGGTCATGCCAAGATAGGCACTCCATCTCCGGCAATATTGCATATTATAGCATGACTTATTTTCGATGAATGCCATTTTTGCTACTTATCGTTGGGGAAAAAATCCCTAGCCCGTGAGAATAGACCTTAGGTAAAACAGCCCTATTAAGCAGCTATGGCAAAAGCAAGAGTTGTGTCGTAACTTCTCTGGAGGGCATTGACCAGGGTTTCGGCAACGATCCAAAATCCGTCACGACCTTGGCTTATTTCCCGCAACCGGACATCTTCCCCGCCTGACCACGCCCGAAGAAGTGCTGCGGCCAAAGTCCCGCCATTTTGACCCCGTATTTTAAAGAAAGAGACTCTTTTCCTCAGGCGCTGGACCAACTCCTGGGATGGAAGGATCTGCTTTGAAAGGTGAATACTCGGTGCATTCGGCCGGTCAAAACTAATCTGCGCCCCGGCAAGGTCTTTGCCGGTGCACGTCACGCGATCAAGTTTAAGAAGAGCGTCAAGCAGCTTGTCACGCACCTGCCCGCGCTCGTTATAAACCACCACGCGAAGCGCTTTATTTAAAAACGCCACGATCAAATATTCCTGTTTCTGCTCCGGGGATTGACCCGCAAAATCCTCCGCATCCACAAACACCGTTGCCGGCTGTGTATTTTTTCTGATATCTCGCACCATTCGGCCCACTCGATCCACAGATGTCACTTCAGTTGCAGTACTTCGCTTCTCGGACCGAGGAGGCGCTTCAGGTTCATCCTGACGTTCAATCTCTTCGGCACTAATGTCCTTTGGCTTCAAAAGCCGGATTAGGGTTTGGACATTATCGCGGTTTATCTTGTTATTAGTTTCCCTAAGAAAATCCGCGAGAGGTTTATTTTCAACTTCATCAGTTAAAGCCGCTGCGGAGGTTTCGGAATACCTCGGCAAATCGATCCCGGTCCTTGCTTTTAATCCTTTTGCAAGCGCATCTGCCCACTGCTCATTCCCTGCGATCATAAAATCCGCATAAAGAGAAAACAAGACATTCTCGTGCGCTTTTTCTAACAAAACAGGAAAAAGTTGATTTCGCCGCTGTGGATTAAAAAGTCTTGCCGCGATCAAATATTGCAGCAATTTTGTCGTGATCGGCTGTTCTCGCCTCAACAGGACATCCCGAACGGCTTCTGTAATATCTCGTCCTAAGCCGTCACGATTATATTTGTCTTCGATTCTTTTATCTTTGGATGAATGAAGATCCAATAAATAATAACCACGGACGGAAGCAACGCCGCGCTTTGCTAAAGTGCTTTGCATCCCTCTCAAACTTTTCCCACCGAAAAAAAGATCATCGATAAAAATAATGTGCTTTCCTGAAAATTTTGAAGCATCGGTTTTTAAAACTATAGTATGCGTATTGACGGCATAAGCCTCTCTTTGTTCCCTTGTCATCTTTGAATAATCTTTCCGCCAGGCGCCTCGAGGGCGCGTAGTATAAATATTGACTGTAGCAAGGCCAAGAAGACTGGCAACTTTCTCGGCCAATAATGACGCGGAAGTGCGTATGCCAGAAACCGATTGGATCACGATCCGCCAGCTATCGCGATTGCTATCAAAGGTCTTGCCAAGATCCTCTTTGATCTTTTTAGCCAATCTGTCGGCAAAATACTCGAGAGCTTCTTCGTCTCCCAGTTTCAGATAGGACAGATAACGTTTTTCCAAAGCAGGGATATTTTTAGAACCGGCGTTTTGAGTAAGGGCAAATAAAGAAGAAGAGGGGTGAAGAACCGTGGTCTTAGGTGCCTGGCGAAGGGTTCTTTCAACAAGTTCCTTATGATCAAAATTTTCGTTTTGGGCTTTCATCCAATGATATTCCCGAGCCAGCGCGAACAAAGTTCGCCACTGGAATTCATCTGACGCCAGGATGTCTGTTTCTTCTTTGCGACCGAGAAAATTTAAAACGCTATAAAAAGGACTTTCATTTCCGTAAGCAGGATTAACGAGATTGAATTTTTCCATTACCATAGAAACAGATTTGAGAGAAAGCCTGATGCCGTCATCTTCAACAACCGCATTTGAGTACAGAGCCTCCATAGCGCTGTCAAAGGTACCGCCCGTTTGCAGGATCAATTGTTCGACACCTTGGCTCCTGAGTCCGGGGCGATTGTAAATTCCAAGAGTCTGCAGAATCCCCTTCAACATGCGAATACTCGCAAAGGCTTTTGCTCTTTGTCCCTCGTCGGAAAAATCCCGATCCATCACCCTTTGAAATTCATTTGCATACTTAATCTCTGGATTGAGTTTTCCTTTTTGGTAGAAACTGATGTCTACAAAATCCTGATCGGGGACATAACGAATATGACCGTCCCGATGTCCACCCTGCTGGCTCGGCTCCTTCATTTCCGTAATGAACTCTGCGCCCGCTAGATTTTTTGGAATAAACTGTTTGGCAAATTGAGAACAAACAGAATCTGGATTTTTCAACTCACCCATAATTGCTATTCGAACGGAATCGAGAATCCGGCCTAGCGTTTCTTTATATTTTGCATCTACTCGAGCAGCATTCAAAATAATCCGGATATCAAAATCCGGATCCTTGAAACTTTGAGTTCCTCGAGTCGAGGAGCCCAAGGATCGTACTTCCAACACATCCGTTCCCAGTTTATTCTCCATGGTCTGGGCAAGAGCGGTATTGACTTTTTCGAGGATAAAATCGTTCATTTTTTGGACTAAAGCCTGCCTCTTTGACGAAATTACAACCTCCTCTAAGGCAGCGCCAAAGGACGCTGTCCAAGCTTTGCGGCGAACAACAAACTCGTGGACACGGTGAGGAACCAAGGTGGGATCGCCACTTTCCCGGTAAGAAGTTGAGTGAATGTCTAGATCAACATCCGGCCCGTTCAAAACATGTGTCGCAATTGGATTTTTAAAACCAAAATGGCGAGCGCCCTTACTCGTCAGACGATCGACGGCAGCCTGGGTAAGGATTCGTCCGTAATCACCTCTCTGTGTCAGCACCAAATGGATGCTGTGGTTCGGGGACACCCTATACTGTTTCATCCGTTTGTAAAGCGCATCTCTAAATTGCAGAACACGCTCCTCAGTTTCAGAACCTGCAATAAAATAAAAATCGATCTTTTGATCCGGTTCGAATTCTTTTGCATATTCGAAGAGAGCGGTCGTGCCGACATGGTTATCCCGTAACCCCAAATCGGTGTAGCGAAAAAACGGGAAAAAACCATCCTCCTTCAGCACTGCTTCGGATAATTGATGCCTTTCTTCCTGTGAAAGCTGGTCGGATTTTAAAACTTGTTTATGCTTAATCTCGCCTTGTATCCTGAAAACCACCGTATCGAGTCCTAGACGATCCATAGCGATAAAAGCAGTCAATAAATGCCCCCAATTAAGAGGATTTGCCGTAATCGTGAAAAAACCGACTCTAAGCGGGCGATCCAGTTTTCGTATGGGTAAATCGTCTTGGTTAGCACGGTAGCGATAAGTTTTCAAAAAAACATCCGGAAAGACCTCGTTGTGATCCATTTTTGCTTGAATACCGGCAAGCGAACGCTGAAGCTGAAGATAAAGCCGAGGGAGACGCCCTTCCGTTTGGGTAGCAACCTTCGGATTATGAGACTCCAATTCGCGCTTGATCCTACTCCAAAGCCTCATTGCGCTTCCAGAAACATTAGACACCCGCGTCTCGGAGCGGCGTCCGAAAATTTTAGTCGCTGCATTTGTAGCTTGAATTTTTTGAGCTACTGTGCCATAAAGTGACTTTTCTTGAATATATTTCTGCATAGGAATGGGCAAAATACCGAAGCGCTTCTTGGTTCTTATCTCCGTTGATCTAGCGCCATTCGAATTCGTATGAGTATTAACGACGACAACATTGTCAGGGTAGGTGCTGCTCAGGCGAGCAACTACATCCGGATGCTCGTGATCATCAAGGATTGCGAAATGCATCCTGATCCCCGGTGGAGCAGCGTTCAGATCCTTTGCAATGTGGGTTTCCAAATGCTCCAGATTATCCGCCCCTGTCACAGTATAAAAATCCGTTAGGGGCTTTAGATCCGAAGCCAGAACAGGTGTCACGATATCGATGGCACCCTTATGACGGCTGCTGTTCCGGCTCGTATCGATCGCAGAAAGCAGCGGGCTATAAATTGCGGAAAGCAACTTGGTCATTTGATATCGATGTTCAAAAGGTGATTTATTTGGTTTCCACGGAGCCCCGGAATCTCCGTCGCCAGTAAATCCATCGCCGAGCGGAGAGAAAGCAGCGTAATATGTCCGCGGTTCAGCGGTGTCCGAAACTCGAACCATCACTTCCAGCATTCTTTGAACATGATTTAAATGCGGCGGATCATACGTTCCCGGAAATTCCACGATAACAGGCGGAGCCTTTCTAAGCCCTTCCATTAATTTTTCTTCTCCGTGTAAAAGGTCCTCAAGATTTCCTACAATAAAGGAACCTTTTTCTGCTCTCGATTTTAATGTTTGTAATTCTTTTTGAATCCGATTATTAATCTCACGAATGAGGCGTTGGTCTTCCGGCTTGGCGTCCCGTTCCATATCGGCAGCTGCTTGATTAGCGACACTTTCAATATTGGATAGTAAAGTCGAGGACGGATTTGGCAATGCTGTAATGTCGGTAGCATGATCAGACATCAACTCACGAGCGCGCTCCAGAGCCTGTGATAGGTTACTGATGTCCCCTGGTATAATAAATTTCAATGCATTCTCATCGATCCCGTTAGCTTGCAAAACTTGGGGGATCCTGCCGCTTATTTTAGCTTGATAAAGAATCGTTCCTACTCCCCCATAATTTAGCGCCACAACTGGCTTCCCGCGTTTCAAGACCGCAGTCACTTCTCGCATCGTGCCACTGCTGCCATCCATGGCAATAAAAACATCTCCCACCAGAGCCATGCCTATATCCCGTACTGAAAAGCGTGTCGCCAATCGTTCAATGCTAAGATTATTTGAGGACATTCTTTCATATTCTTCATTTGGCCTAGATCCTATCGGGAGTAATGCGAAGAATGCATCCTTTGACGTCTCTAATGAACAATACCCTCTGTAAAAATCAGCCCCAACTCCTGAATCACCCCCGGTAAAAGCCACACCGTGTATAGGCCTTAAATAATTAGCTAAAGATCTCCCTAATTCTTCGCCATCGGCGACGAGATATTCTTGCGAAGGTTTCGACCCTCCCAGTATCCCAACCTTAAGCCCCTTTCTCTTTGATCTGATAGAATCAGCCTGATCTTGCAGGCTTTTATTCAAGTTATAATAAATTCCTCTTTCTTCAATAAAAGATTCCACGTCATCTAAAATCCCTTTGAGCACAATCCGGGAATCATCGCGTTCATCTAAATCCGCTAAATGATCTCTTAAAGAAGCCCGGATTGTGGCGGTATCTTTAACTAATCTCTGAATTTCCGCTGGATCCTCGGGCTCAACCAGGATAAAACCTGCATTATTTCTAGATAAATCTATAGCTTCCTCTTCTGCTTCAATGACATTCCTCCACATCATTAAAGTAGCAGCATAATTGGTTTCACCACTGATTGTTAATAATCTCCGCAAAAACCTTATCTGCTTGGGCGCATCGACAAAAACTTTAGTTATAGGCACTGACTTTGGCAAACCCTCTATAAAATCCGGGTTAACCGCATGTAATCCATCAACAATAAGCGGCTTATTGGAAGGCGGATTAATTATTCGGGTAAATTGATGCACATAATAGTAAGGAGATGTTACGCTTACCTCTTGTCCTTGCAATAATTGGGAGATATGAGCCCATACTAAAGCATTATTATGAGATATAAAAAGTTCGTGGCTTTTTGTCCCATATTTCGTAGCCCCTTGATCCGATGGATAAAAATCGACTGGCAATACGGGAGATCCCAATGACTCTTTCAAAGAATCCGCCACCGTCGTTTTTCCTGCGCCTGAAGGCCCTCCCAAAAGAACAAGACCGCCGTTCTGTTGCTTTAGATGACTCATTAATGTTTTGCGATTCAACGAAGAAGCCCTTATCCGATCATTTAGAATTTTAATTTTCTCCACATCGACCGCATCCCGATAATTTTGAATCACCGCAATAAATAATTTAGACAAAAAGAAATCATTTAGCAATACCACTAATGCCCTAAACTTAGGCATTTCCATCTGAAATAATGATGTCACGGTATAGCGGGTAATCGTTGTATCCTTGCGGTTTAACAATTTTGCGGTTTCTTCCAGCGGCTTAGAACGAATTAAGGAAGAATTGATCTCTTCTTCTATGGCGGGGTCTCTTGCCTCCATCGATGCAATTGAAATGATAACGAAGTTGCCAGCGATCCGCATTTGATATTTATTGACTAAAATCGTATTTATTTTTTTTAATGCCGAGCCCGTGGCAAAAAAGTCATCAATAAATATGACATTCTTCCCCTCATAAGATTGGTCAGATTCCAAGCAATATTCATACATTTCTTGGACTGCTTCTCTTGCCTCCGATGTCTTTAGGTCGGCATAGATAAGAGGCTTGCCAGATATTCTGTTCTTGCGGACAGCCCTCACGCTAACATATTCTATGCCGAGTTTAGCTGACAACTTCCTTGCGAGAGGAACTATGGAAGGCCTACTCATGCTGTAACCCGTAGTGGCAAGCACCCATTGACCCGGGTTACTATTGATTTGATCTCCGAATTTCTTTAAGATTTCTGCTTGAAGCATCCCCAGAAAATAATCCGACTGTTCTTGACTGCCATATTTATATGCTGAATATCTAAGGAGCACATTTTGATCTGACATAAGGGCATCCCTGCTTCCAAAAGAATATAAAGCAACATGCTCAAGCTTCCGACCCTGCAGAGACCGGGTCTCTGCGCGGTTGAACCCTGCAGAGAACCGATCGCGGGGTGGCCCATCCAATGCGTTCTTATTACCGTCGCCACTCCCGTTGCCAATAATCAGAAATTCCTGGGGGATATTTAAACGATAATTGCGCTGTGTCTCGTCCCACAGGTTTCTTTCTATATACTCTTGAATTTGAGATTTTATAGCTGTTGCCTGCAGCGATGATTTTTTTAATACAAAGGGCGCAATTCTCAGCATTCCGTCGAGATCAGCTGTGACCGCGGATTCCAGAATCTCAAGGGACGCCTCAAAGCCCTCTGAAATTAAGCTGTCTTTGATAGCTCTGCCATCAATGGGCTGAGATGGGATGCCCAACGCTTTTTTCATCCTAGAAAGGTCTTTTTGACTGTCTCCGTGGGCAGCATGTAAAAGAATTAATTTTCCTCCAGGCTTAAGCCATGAGGCCATCCTTTTAATTTGATTTATCCGGTCTTTTTCTTCAATGTAGTACAGACTATGTGAGACAAGAATGACGTCAAATTTGTGGTTTGGGGTATATTCCTGAATTGGGGCAGTAACCACATCGAGCCCAAGAATTTCTTTTGATTTTAATCTCTCCGAAGCATTTTCATCAATCTCTACTGCCACCCCATGCTTAAAATACGGCATCAAGGCTTCCGTTATAACGCCATCCGATGCTCCTACATCAAGAAAATCTCCGTTTTGTTTTAATTCCTGAGGAGAAAAATGGTTATTTAAAATCTCCTTTACTCTGGCAATTATTCCAGATTCATGATCTGACGCCTTCCTGAACAAATCAAATGAGGGGAAATATTCATCGAGACCGTTAACTTCTAAACCAGCATGCCTTACTACTGCTTGAACATGCGGTTTGCTGTCCATGGCCCTGTCCGTTCTTTTGTCCCGCTTATCCAAAAAACGTATAAACGCCGAAGATCTTAAGATTTTCCTTACTACTTTAGGATACAATGCCCGATCTGGCATACTGTCCCCAAATTGCTTAAATTCTTCAATTAACCCCGGATCACCTCTCCAGAATTTTACTGCATTCCTAGCAGAAATATCGCCTGATCGGATTCCCTCAACAGAAGATGCCGCAATACTTCCTTCCCCTAGAACCTTTCTCATATCGGAAAGCATATTTAAAAATAAGGTTCTTTCCCAACTAGCCACTTCATATAAAAATCTTTTTCTTAACAATAACGCTGTGAGCAGACTCTCATTTCCGGTTACACCCACAGGCAAATCTGAAGCAGCCATAAAATGACCATAAAGCTCCAAAGTACGCATTCCTACATTAATGACTCTCACAACGGGTTTTTTAAAATCAATGTCTTTTATTGCCTTGGGATCATGGCTTAAATCATAAGTTTCAACAGGCAACCCTGCCGCCCTTATTTTTGACACTAATCCTTCCCATTCTTTTGTCCCCTTATACCAAACATTTGTTTCTCCCAGGAGAGTGAATAACGTAACCGATTGATTGGGCCCATGTGTTCTATGATATTCTGCAATCCCATTCAGATAATCCATTCCTTGTTCATGCATATAGACAAGTCCCCAATTTGACCGGGCTGCTTGTGCGAGTTGATCCTGACTAACCTCTTGGGTTGGCAAAATTTCATGGATTACCTGGGCTAATAAATGTTCTTTTTCTGCTAATTTTTGATCTTCAGTCAACCCCAATCTGCGCTGATAAAGCTCTTCAGTAAAAGGACTTATAAGAAAACCTACGCTGTCATGCTGAAAACCTGTAGGAATTTCCGATATTTTTACTCTTTTATATCTTGGATTGCGTGGAACCGGACGATCATATTGACCGAGCGTCGTGTACACTAAAGCTGATGGTAAATGGCCTTCATCTTTACTATCAAAACGAACTTCTTCTGTTACCGCCCTGTCCAGAGAAATAAAAACATCCGCATCTCTTAGATAACTTGAATTCTCTGGAATAGGATCTGATGAGGGAAGAAAAACAAAATCAACATCGGGATATTCCCTATTTTTTAAGATCGCCATTTTTTCTCTATCATCGTCGAAAATCAAAACTCTAAATTTAGCCTTCGACACTTTCAATTTCTCGAATTCCCGTTTCATGCCTCTGATGATCAGATCTATTTTTGTAATGTCTCCGAGTCCCCCCTGGGCCCTGGTGGTTATAACAATTGTTGGGTGGTCTAAATTTAATTCGTTAAACCAGCCTAGCTGATCTATATCAATAAACCCTAAGTTAAAAGACCAACGTAATAACCGTATCAAAATCTGCTCTACTTCTTCATTATCAAGATGAACCCCATATTGCTGGATCAATGTATTTAAAGGATCCCGTTGCGACAAAACAAATGAATCAAAATCATGGATTGTTGGAATAACACCCAACATTCGTCCAATAAATTCTGTTAACTTTCCATGGGTATCAATGCCTAATTTTGATTCTATTTCATCTGAAAGATCTTTTACAACGGGTTCCCTCTTAATATTTGGTGTGTCAGAAGATGAAGAAACATTTACCTCCGAAACACGAATTTCCGAACGAATTCCGACTGGAGTTGTTTCTCTTGTGAAAGCTTGAGATTGTTCCACCAAACGGCGTTCGATCAGTAGGGAGTCGGAGTGATCACCCAGTGTCGTAATGGCCGAGGATAACGAACGGAGTTCGGCGCGGACAAAGGCTTCGCGGCCCGTAGCGGCCAAATAAAAATCGCTGGGGG
>Ga0247841_10011953_pt1 | contig 11412 bp, 13 predicted proteins | sample LaCruzMarch2015__2_FD_192410 | JGI IMG/M metagenome (GOLD analysis project Ga0247841, IMG submission 192410) | Freshwater microbial communities from meromictic Lake La Cruz, Castile-La Mancha, Spain - LaCruzMarch2015_18m | ecosystem: Environmental > Aquatic > Freshwater > Lake | place: Spain...
TTTTGGAAGGGGTGTTGGGTAAAACCAGCACCTCTTTTTAATTTATATAAATCTGATATATTTAAACGGATATGAAAAGGTCCAATAAAAAAACAAAAAAAGAAATTGTGATATGCTCAAGCGCTGCGTTTTATAAACAAGTGATTGAGGTTGAAGAGAAACTCAAGAAGCTAGGGTTTAAGGTTACGATTCCTTTTGTTGCAAATAAGATGAAAGAAAATAGGGACTTTAATGTTGAACACTATAAAACTTGGTACAAAAATTCAAACGATTATAAAAAGAAATCCCTCTGGATGAAGCAACATTATTGTGAAATTGTAAAAGGTGATATTGTTTTAGTCTTAAATTATGAAAAAAACGGCATTGCTGGTTATATCGGTGGGGCAACCTTATCTGAGATGACCTTAGCCTTACATTTTGGAAAGAAAATTTATGTTCTGAATCCAATTCCCGAGCTGCTTTCCTATAAGGAGGAGTTGTATGGTACCTTACCTGTTATTTTGAATGGTGATTTAAGCCTTATTAAGTAACACATTTTAATACGTTATTTTTTCAATAAAGTCCATAGACTTATTTTTTGGATTTGTAGTATAATAGTACCATTATGAAAAAGACAATATTTGTAGTAGTAATTATTATTATAGGTTTCGGTATTTATTATTTTGTTAAAAGTCCATCTAGTGTCGTTGTGAACACAAATCAAAATGCTACAACGACTGTTAATACTGCCACGACAACGGTACCAGTGGATAAAACAAAAACTGTTATCGGTAAGTCCGTTGAGGGTAGAGACATTGTTGCATACCATTTTGGCGATGGAGCAAATGAAGTTATCTTTGTTGGTGGTATTCACGGAGGTTATGCTTGGAACACCGCACAACTCGCTTATCAAGTTGTTGGTAATTTAAAAGCAAATCCTACTGTTGTCCCTGCAAATGTAAAAGTTACAATAATTCCAGTTCTTAATCCTGATGGGTTGAATAAAGTTGTCGGAACATCAAGTCCATTTACTGCTGCGGATGTATCAACATCAGAAGCGACAGTTAAGGCTGGAAGATTCAATGCAAATGATGTTGACCTTAACAGAAACTTTGCTTGCGACTGGCAGATTACGGGTAAATGGCAGAGTAAGACTGTAAGTGGCGGAACTTCAGCTTTCTCAGAACCAGAGACGCTTGCCTTGAAAAATTATATTGAGTTGAGTCAACCAAAAGCTGTGGTTGCCTGGTATAGTGCAGCCGGTGGCGTGTATTCTTCAAATTGTCATAACGGTATATTGGCCACAACAACAGCTCTTACAAATGCCTATGCCAAAGCATCAAAATATCCTGCGTTTCAAGATTTTGACTTTTACGAAACAACAGGCGATATGACAAATTGGCTAGCAAAAATCAACATTCCTGCAATAAGTGTTTTGCTTGCAACACACAACAGTACTGAACTCGATAAAAATTTGGCTGGTTTAGAAGCTGTTCTAAAATACATTGCTAAATAATGAGGTCTATTTTTTCAAAGAAGATTATAGCAGTAGTTATTATTGCTATAGTTATTTTAGGTGGTATATTTTTAGTCATTAGGCAGAAAAATATTGCGTCTGAAAAATCGGCCAAAGAATTACTTGAATTACAAAGACGAACCCCAAGAATAGATGTAATAGGAAAGTCTGTTGAGGGAAGAAACATAGAAAGCTATACATACCTGTCTGCGCAGGCAGGTGGTAGTGGAAAAACAAATCTTACTTTTATTGGAGGAATTCATGGCGGTTATGAGTGGAACAGTGTCTTGTTGGCGTATAAATTTATAGACTATCTAAGCACCAATCCAGAAATAATTCCAGAAAATATTTCTGTTACCATAATTCCAAATGCCAATCCTGATGGAGTATTTAAAGTAACAGGCAAGGAGGGGAGGTTTACTGTTGCAGATGTAAATAAAAGCACTTCAACAATTGCAGGGAGATTTAATGCAAACGAAGTTGATTTAAACAGGAATTTTGATTGTAAGTGGAAAAGTGAAGCGATTTGGCAGAATAAAACAGTTAGTGCTGGGACGAAAGCTTTTTCAGAACCTGAATCTTTAGCGATTAAAAATTTTGCATTAGAAAATAAACCATCCGCTGTAGTTTTTTGGCATAGCCAGTCAAATACTGTTTATGGTTCGGAGTGCAAAGATGGGATGCTTCCAACGACTGTAAAACTTATGAGTCTTTACTCAAAAGCCTCTGGATATGAAGTTGCAGAAACTTTTGATAGTTATGTTGTAACAGGAGATGCGTCGGACTGGCTTGCTTCAATTGGTATCCCCGCTATTACAGTAGAACTTAAAACACACGAGTCAATAGAGTGGGAGAAAAATTTAGATGGCATCAAAGCTCTTTTAAAATACTACAAAGCAGGTTAAAATAGATAAAATATATGGGGGATATAATTCATATTGATTTTGAGGGTAAGAGGAGAGAGGAACAGAAACAGGAACCGAAATCCCCAACTGAAGAAATTGGGGACACGGTTCTCGTTCAAAATTTTTCTGGAGAAGATGATGCTTTTAGAGTGTTAAGGGATGTCGCTGTTTCTATGGGGCGTATTAAGAAGATGGAGGACTATTTAAGAAGTCTTCAGTTTTCCGCGAACACATCAACTGTTTCCTTAAGAAAAGATTTAGTAAAAGATATGTCAGTAAAACAAATAGTTGATACTATAAATAACTCGTCAGAACCTGATTGGAAGGTGAGACCTTCATATTATCAGGCGGTCATTGAAAGATTTATGGATAGAGATTTTGTCTCTGAATTTGAAGCAAGTCTTATACCGCCTCATGATGATAAAAAATAGTTGTGTGATATAATGCTAGTTAAGATTATTAGAATAATTAGTCTACACAAAAAAATGGCAAAAGGAAACAACAGGCAACAGAAGAACAAGAAGAAACCAAAGAAGGCAAAATAACTTTTTGAAAACCGCATCTTACCTTTGGGTGGGGTGCGGTTTTAAAGTATTTGACTTTAGCTATGTTTGGGTGTATAATAATTACAGAAAGTATGGTTTAATTGTTTACTTAACATAAGGAGGTCTAGAATGAAACGATGGAGTCTTACGGTTGTTTTTTTGGTTTTGGTGGCTTTTTGTGATCATAAAACTCTTGCTGAAGAAATTTCAATGGTCGACCCGATTCTTCGTGGTGAGCACACGCTTCGCCAGATTTCCGAACAGGATGTCGGTGGTCTGAAGATTAAGATCAAGTATCTTTTCATGGAGGGCAATTTCACTAGAAGTTCGCAGTCGTTTACTAGGGTGAAGTTTGTTTGGGAAATGACAACTAATGAATACGTTTTTTCGTCCCTTCCCATCGAAAAAATCCGGATCAAGCTCGATAACAATGTGGAGATACCGACGATAAAGTTTCGTTGGCGTCCCTATAACTTTCGTGGCACACCTGATATCCAAGGGATTCTGGATTACTCGGTGATCTACGCGGTTGTCACTCTTCGGAGTGAATGGTGGCCGACTCTTATGGAGGCGCCACTCGAAGTTAGGTGATTGAACATACGTTTTTTTCAGGCGCAGGACCAAAATCCTGCGCCTATTTTGTACTATTGACTTGAGATAAAACTGGGTGTATAATAGTAAATAGATTAAATGGTTTAGATTTCAAATGTCTTAAACAAGGAGAAGGATAGATGAAGACGAAAAAGACGGTATTCACATTGGTTGGGCTCATGTCTGTTGTGATTATTGTTGGAGTTTTAACTGGCTGCGTCGACCAGCGAGTCCCAGTCTCTCCGGCCGAATTGGCTTATGGGAGGGAGGCTCAGACGCCTACGACAGGCCAAGTGTATCTTGTCACGGTAGCCGACGAGTTCGTGGAGAAAGCTGCTGTGATGCCGTGGAAATATGGTCATGACAAGGCAAGTCTCACGGATCGGCGACTTTTCCTCAAGGTCTCTAAAAAGGTCTGCAAACAAGGGATTTGGTTTGTCAGGGGTCTCGATGGTGAAGATAATATAATCGAGCCACCAACCGACGAAGAGATGTCAACAAATATTTTTATACATGTTGAGACTTATGAAAATAATACGAACGCTGTAACCCGGTCATCTTAACAAACAAAACAAAAAGGAGAAGGGCAGATGAAGAAGAAAGGGTTTACGTTTATTGAATTGATGATTGTCGTAGCGATAATCGGACTTCTGGCAGCGATTATTATTCCGTCATTTCAGAAGATCATAGAGGAGGTACAGAGAGGTGAAAGGATCGGACGTGAAATTCCTGACCCTTTTACAAACCAGATCTTTCTGGTTACTGCGGTAGACGAAAGTGTTTCTGAGGTTATAGTTATGCCTTGGAAGTTTAGGCGGGATAAAGCAGTTCTCAATGACCGACGTTTTCTATTCAAGGTCAGCCAGAAGGTTTGTCGTGTTGGAACATGGTTCATAAGAACTGAAAATGGCGATGATAATATCGTCGAGCCGCCGACTGATGAGACTCTGTCGAAAACTTCTGTAAAGGGTCTTGAGGCCGAAAAGTAAAGTTCTTTGCGCAATATCAAAAGGCGACTCACTATGGGCCGCCTTTTTCTTTTGTTTTTTTGTCAAAATACAGTATTCTTTACTGTGTGAAGTACTATGTTTATATTTTAATATGTGCTGACAAGACTCTGTATACTGGATATACAAACGATATTGAAAAGAGAATCATTGCACACAACACTCTTAAAAATGGAGCAAAATATACAAAAGGCCGTCGCCCAGTAAGTCTAGTCTACTCAGAAAAGTTTAAGACAAAAAGTGAGGCTATGAAGAGGGAAGCAGAATTAAAAAATCTGACGAGAGACGAAAAGTTAAATTTAATTAAAAATATGTAAAAAAAATGGTCGGGCACCACAGGGTGGTGCTCGGCCATTGTATTTCTGTTACTTAGTTAAGATTTTGAAGGTGACGATTGACCAAACAATAACCAACTCGATTGCGACTTGCCAGGTATTTGCCCTAACCCATTTCCATCTTGGATTGAAATGAATTGTTCCTATCGGGAAAAGAACCGAGAGAAGAATCGCTACTGCAAGCAAATCACCAGCTGATGCTTCTGGACTAATCGGTGTAAGAAAAAACAAAATGAACACCCACATTGCGATTACAGCGTAGAATCCATGGATCCATCCAGCGATTGTTGTTGTTCCATAGTGTGTATGAGCCTCCGGTTTAGTTACCCCAGCCAATTCATAGTAAGACACAGAACATACAGTAATAATTGTAGTAATGGTAAAGATACACACACTCCACCAAGAAAAGTATTCCATGTGGTATTTACTTATAATGAGGGCTATTGCTGGGGATACTGTAAAGATATCTGCCCACATACCACCGTGTTCTACGAAAGCATATCCGCTGTTACCAAGTCTTTTCATTTGTCGCTGATTAAACCAGCCGTCACGATGAGAAGCAACACCTTGTGCTACCACAAAACAAATTCCAACCATTAAGATTATGAAGAACATCCAACACCTCCTCTTTCTTTTTTGAAGTCGATATTTTCTAAATCTTCTTATACCATATCATACAATTATATGTATTTCAATAGAAAAATATTTATAAAAAACAAATTATTTGTAATCTTATTAAATAATATTATTTGTGCTAATATTATATAAATAACCTTTTAATTAAATGCAACAAGAACATCTTTTTTTCTCAATCGTCATACCAGCCCACAATGAGGAGAAATATATTAAAGAGACCTTAGACGGCATCAACAATTTTAATTACCCGAAAGACAAATTTGAGGCTATCGTTATAGAAAATGGTTCTACGGACAAGACCCTTGAGGTAGCCCAAAGAAACAGGGGAGACAAAGTGATAGTTTACTCTTCTGTCGAAAAAGGAGTATCTCTTGCAAGAAATTTTGGTATGGGAAAAATAAGCCCTGAAAGTGATTGGACTATTTTCCTTGATGCTGACACAATCTTGAAAGAAAATTTCTTAACTGAATTAAACGGCTTTTTGCAGTCTCATCAGAATAAAAACTATACAATTGGGACTACTTGGGTTAAACCTTATCCAGAATCAAAGGTCGCCAATTTCTGGTTTTCTTTTTGGAATATCTGTCACAAAATATTTAAGGTTTCTTATTCTATCCAAATAGTAAAAAGCTCATTATTAAAAGATATTAAATACGACACATCACTTGAGATGGGTGAAGATCTAAAATTTATTAAAGACGCTAGACGTTATGGTAATTTTTTCTTCCTCGACACTTATTCTGTGTTTTCGTCTACGAGACGGTTTGAACAGATTGGTTGGATCAAGATATTTTTCCAGTGGACGATTGTTGCTAATTTACCTTCTTTTTTACAGAGGAAGTCTAAATATAAAGTAGTAAGGTAATGGATACTGTAATAAAGAAAAAAGAAGAAAGATATAGGATTAAACTAAAAGAACTTTTATATATTATTTCTCGTAATGTTTTCCTTTTCACTAATGGCATAATCTTTACTGTTGTAATTCTTCTTTTTGTTTTTGGCGACAGACAATCTGCTACTTTTTTGGGCATTTTTACTGTTCTTAATATTATTTTTGGACTCATACAGGATATTAATGCTTGGGTTCAACTTGAAAAACTCCAACTTCTGACTGCCCCTCATGTTATCCGCATAAATGCCGACGGCACAGAAGAACTTATTTTAAATGATCTAATCAAAAAAGGAGACCTAATCAAGCTTAAAATTGGAGACCAAGTACCTTGTGATAGTAAACTTATAACATCGCACAGTTTTGAAATAAATGAAGGTCTCATAACAGGGGAGTCGGACTCCATTTTAAAATCAAACGGTAACCACTTATTAGCAGGTAGCGTAGTCACGTCTGGTTTTGGCACAGTGATGTCAGAAAGCGAATTTAAGGAAAGCCGAATTGCCAGAATGACAGAAGGCATAAAAAAATATTCTATAAAAATGAGTCCAATTCAGCAAGATGTAAGTTTGTTTATAAAATATTCCGGATATGTTCTAACTATTGTACTTTGTTTTGTTGTCACGCGGGGGGTATTTCATCACGAAAGTGCTGTTGTGATAATAAAAAATGTTGGAGCCCTAACTTCTGCTCTTATGCCTGTTGGTTTGGTTTTTGCGATAGCTCTTTTTTTCGCCTATGGGGCAGCGCATTTATTCAGACGAAATGTTTTACTGCAGGAGGTTAATGCAACCGAAAAACTTGGTCGCATAAAAAATCTTTGTATGGACAAGACGGGGACGCTCACCGAAAATACACTTGTTGTTGAAGATATTTATGTCCCGCCAAAGATCGATATCGATTTAGCGCAGGAACTTACCATGGCGTACATAAGTGGAACGGGAGACTCCTCTCAGACCCTAAACGCTGTAAGAAAATTTTTGGGCATCAAATATGAATCAAATATTATTGAATGTTTATCTTTCTTATCTTTTTCTTCCTGGAGAAGATACGGTGCTGTTTGTGTTGAACACAAGGGAGAAAGTAGAGTGATTTTTGGTGGTGCCCCTGATGTCTTTCTATCAAAAATAAAAGATGAAAACGAAAAAATATGGCTCCAAAAGTTTCTGGACGAACATGCAAAAAGTGGTAAACATGTTTGGTGTGTTATGCAGTCTGCAGGTAATAAAATTCCTGAAGATCTATCAGACACGAAATTTTCAATGTTGGCTGTGTATGTTTTTTATAATAATTTAAGGGAAGGTATAAAACACACGATAGATTTTTTCCAAAATAGGGGAGTAAATATCAGAATTATTTCTGGTGATAATCCAGAAACGGTACATACAGTCGCAACACTTGCGGGGATAAAGGGTTCCGACAAGATAATAACTGGAAAAGAGATGGAAAGTTGGAGCAAAAACGATTTTGAAAATAAAGTTGGTCTATATAATATTTTTGCTAGAATTGTCCCAGAACAAAAAGAGAAAATTATTGAAGCATTTAAAAAAGATGGTTTTACTGCCATGGTTGGTGATGGCGCAAATGACGCACTTGCAATTAAAAAGGCAGATCTTGGCATTGCAATGTTTGATGGGGCACCAGCTACACGACAGCTTGCTTCAATCGTGCTTACAAATAACAGTTTTACAGCTCTACCGGGAGGAGTAACACTTGCTGATAGTATCATTAGAAATGTTGAAATTTTTGGAAGTATTTTTATAAACATGTCTTTTGTCGGACTCTTTCTTTTTTTAGTTCTTAGTACCTTTGGATATACCTTTCCTCTTACTCCACTTAACATAACTCTCATCAATTACTTTACGGTAGGAATTCCTGGAATGCTCATCTCATACTGGACCATTATGTTTTCAGGCAAGGTAGATTCTCCAAGTGTTAAACCTTTTTTAAAAAAAATATTACCTTTTGCGATTAGCTCGTCTGTCATTCAGGCAATATACGTATCTATAATCTTTGCATTAAGTCCGCAATATCTAAAATTAGCACAGTCGAACATTCTTGTTCTTTTGGCCTTTATTTTCGCTGGCTTTATCTTCTTTGTCTTCACCCCGTATGTCTACAGAGGAGTGGTAACTGGAATGCAAAAAATCCAGATCTTGGGTTTTGCCTTAACGGAGCTTGTCCTTTTGTTTTTTATTTTAAAGATTCCGATTATTACAAACTTTTTTGACACCACAAATATTATGCCGGTTTTTTCTAAAGTTAGTATTGTAATAATTCTATCTGCATCGTGTCTATTAATACTTTTGCAGTATGGTATAGCTAGATGGTTTGCCCACCAAAAAAATGCGATAATATAAAACAGTTTTATGGTACAAAAGAATAATAATTTAAAAATTAGTCTGATTATTCCCGCTTATAATGAAGAAAATTATCTTCCGGAATGTTTGGAAAAAGCCATTGAAAATTCCGAAGGGAAGTTTTACGAAATTATTGTTGTCAATAATAACAGCACAGACAGGACAAAAGAGGTTGCATTAGAATTTCCTGGAGTTAGGGTTGTAGATGAGCCAATGAAGGGGTTAACAAAAGCAAGGCAAAAGGGTCTTGAAGAGGCCAAGGGGGATTATCTTGCTTATATAGATGCCGATACACTTATGCCACCACAATGGTTTGGTATTGTTGAAAAATTTTTCAAGAAAAATCCGGACGCTATTAGTTTGAGTGGCCCATATCGTTATTATGATGGATCTAAAATAAAGAATTTTTTAATGCATTTAGTCTGGTGGATAAATGCTCCTATAGGCTATCTTTTGGCAGGTTATATGATTTTAGGGGGTAACTTTGTCGCGAAAAAACAAGCCTTACTAGATATTGGTGGTTTTGATAAGAACATTGAGTTTTATGGTGAAGACACAGACATTTCTCGTCGTTTAAGCAAACTCGGTAGTGTTGTGTTTAAAATGAATTTCTTTATTTATTCTTCTAGCCGTAGATTTCAGAAAGAGGGTCTCATAAAGACAAACCTTGTTTATGCTCTAAATTTTGTTTGGGAGATACTTTTTAAACGTCCTTTTAATAATTCATATCAAGATTGCAGATTGGTACCGATTACCGATGAAATAATGACAAAAGAAAATGAAAAGAAAGGTGCTGAATTAAAAGCTTGGATAGTTAGTACATTGTTTACCTTCGCTTTCTTGTTTGCTTTGATGTTTCAAGAATTTGATTGGCGTAAAGTGATACCCCTAATCATATTTTATTCGATTCTTGTGTTTAATACATTTTTCTCCATCAGAACTTTTTCTCGTCTCGCTCCACCAAAAAGTCTAACTCACAATCTTTTTGATTTGGTTCTGGTTTTTCTATATATAATGATGGCAACAAGTATAGATAATGCGACATATTTTATTTTCTTTAATTTGCTTATTTTTGCTGTATCTGCAATCAAATACACATTACTATTAGAAAATATTGAATACGATATAATCTTAAAGAGAAAAATTCTTATTGATGTCTTGGGTGTATTTTCTACAGGATTAGTTATCGGTGGAATTATGGCTGGTTATGTCATGTGGAGTATCTGGTCTTGGGTGATAATATTTTTCCTTGCAAACATTGTTCTGTTTATTCTCTGGCCATTCTATAGGCTGGATCCTAAAAAAGATTGTATCTAACACTTGTTTATATAGAAAAAGTCCAGCCTTTCTGGAAAGGCTGGACTTTTGTGTTGCACAAAGAACTAAGGTTCAAACATTTCTCGTTCATAACCAAATGGTGTTATGAGTGAATGCGGATTTATTCCACCCCAACGAATGTAATTATTTACAACCAGATTTGTGATGAGGGGCTGGTAAATGTGCTCAAATTCGTTAACTCTTTTTGCCAAAGACTCCGGAGTATCATCACTACGAATCCGAACATTGAACCGGAAGAAAACTGGACCGCGATCATATTCTGTCGTAACGAAGTGCATGCAGACTGCAGAATGCAGTATTCTTCCTTGCCTGAATGCGGCCATTACAGCTTCATGAACATGATGTCCATACATTCCTGGGCCACCAAATTGAGGTAATGGACCAGGATGAATATTGAACACGGTTTTTGAATTAAAACGAGTTTTCAAGTCGAGTCCGACGACAAGCTTGAGCCATCCAGAAAGTGCAAAGAAGTCTGCCTTTGTGTAGTTTGCGAGAGCCTGATAGGATCTTTCGTTCCAAGGTTCTTGGAACCAAATGAATGGTATTCCAAGTTCTTTAGCCTTGGTGCGGACTCCACCATTTTCGTGGTTTGAAGCCACTGCAGTAATTTTGGCTCTGAGTTTACCGTTACGAGAGGCGAGAACCAGATTCTTAAAACCTGATCCACCTTTTCCTTCCTCTTTTTCACCAGATGCAAGAACGAGAACGCTTGGTATATCATCCATCTTCTTTCTCCCTTTTTGTCTTGGTTTACGAAATTATTATCCATACATACTATAGCCTAAAATAAGACTTTTGTTACAAAATCATCGTGGGGGTTGACAAACGGACTATAATTTGCTATACTACCTGTAGATAGAATAAAGGTTCATTGATATGGACTTTTGCTAGACCTAGATCACAGCTTAAAGAGAATCTACCCATTCGACCTTGCTCAGGGTGGTTTTTTATAAGCTGTGATCTGTTCAAAAATTCGGGAGGTCCGAAGGATTGATCAGAGATTTAGCAAAACAAAGGAGAGACGACGATGAAAAAGAGTTCGAAACGGGGAATGTCAACGTTTGGGCTGATCTGCATTGTTGTGGGTGTTCTCGTTCTCGGCTGGTTGGTGCATCTCGTGGTGTATCCGGCGGAACAGGCGACCAAGATCGTCGAGAAGACCCTGGACGCCGACAACGTCATCTATAACTACGAATACTTCAAGCAGGCCTATCAGGACATCAAGGCGATGGACCTGAAGATTGCTACCGCGCAATCGGCGGTTGAAGAATTCAACAAATCGGCCGGTCCTCGTGAAAAGTGGGACTT
>Ga0247841_10011955_pt1 | contig 11411 bp, 5 predicted proteins | sample LaCruzMarch2015__2_FD_192410 | JGI IMG/M metagenome (GOLD analysis project Ga0247841, IMG submission 192410) | Freshwater microbial communities from meromictic Lake La Cruz, Castile-La Mancha, Spain - LaCruzMarch2015_18m | ecosystem: Environmental > Aquatic > Freshwater > Lake | place: Spain...
CGCAAGAACATGGAAATGGCACAAGAACGGCGCAGTGGTGGCAGGGCAAACAGCATACACGCTCGCACCTGAAAACTTTGTCAAAGGCGACAACATCACATGCGAGCAGGCAAGCACTGCTGGCACATGGCTTGCAAGCACCAATGCAACGAACTCATCCGTGCTCACCATCCAAAACGCAGCCCCGACGGGCGCGCTTGTCGGCAACTTCTCCGACGCAGCAGCAGGGCACTCTTTCACGGTGAACGGAAGCGTGACTGATGCGGACGGAAGCACAGACATCTCAGCCACAAACATCTCAATCTCAGCATCAGGCTCCTGCGCATACCTTTCCAACTCCACAAGCGGCACGGCTTTTTATGTAATGTATAATTGCACAGGCACTTCCACCGCAACCCCAACGGTAACAATCGGCTTCACTGACGTATTAGGAGCATATGCAGGCAATTCCTCCACGCACGCCTACCCGGACCACGAGGCATCGCTCACGCAGCCTTCCCTCCCATCACTTCTGCACCCTTCTGCCACTGTCAACTGCACGCCCGGAAACTTCAGCGATCTGGACAATGACTCTGAAAACTCATCTGCAAGGGCGTGGAGCTGGTACAGGAACGGCACCGTCATCGCAGGGCAGGCAAACCAGATGCTTCCCCTGGCTTCAATAGGGGTGCGCGTGGGCGAGAACATCTCTTGCGCACAAAACACAGTGGCAAGCAATTGGACTGCGAGCACGGCGGCAAACATCTCCCAAAACACCACCATCGCATTCGGGTGCGGCGCAATCCTCTCCAGCGCCAACACGCTCTACGCGCTTGCAACGTCCTCCCTCGGCAATGGCAACACATGCTTCACAGTGACCGCCTCTAACGTGACATTGGACTGCCAGGGCTTTGGCATAAACGGCACAAACTCCAGCGGCACCTATGGCGTCTATTCGAGCGCGGCAAACACAACAATAAAGAACTGCAACATAAGCGACTTCCAGGACGGCGTGCGCTTCTCAGGGGCAACGGATGGCGCCATCCAGAACAATAGCATAGGCACCACCTTCAGCGCAGGCAGGGCAATCTACTTCACCTCTGGCGCAAGCCGGAACAGGGCGCTGAACAACACAATATCTTCGGGCGGCAGCGCGAACGGAATCTACATTGACGGCGGAGCGAATATAACGCTGGAATGCAATGGCGCTTCCATCTCAGGCGGAAACGGCAGCGGCACATACGGCATCTACTCGAGCCAGTTCAACACCACCATAACGGATTGCAGCATAAGCGGCTTCCAGCGCGCAGTGGCGTTTGATTCGGCAACCAACGGCACAGTGCGCAACACCAATGCATCATCCACGCATTCATCAGGCTATGGAATCGCGCTTTACTCCGGTGCAGCCTACAACAGGATAATAAGCAGCAACGGGTCAGCCCCATCCGGCGCGGGCATATATTTCTCATCCAGCAGCAACAACACAATTGAAAATTCATCCGGCTCATCCGCGTCAGGAACAGGCATCTACGCCCTGTCAAGCGCCAACAACACATTCGCAGCATCTAACGGGACATCCGGAAGCGGAAGCGGGATATTGCTCAACGCAAGCTCGAACAACAGCCTTATTGGCGCAGTTGCATCAACAACATCAGGCAAGGCGCTCTACCTGGCCCAATCATCAATCGGCAATTCCATCACGGGAATAACCGCAAGCTCAGCATCCGGGCACGGAATCTATGTTGAAAACAGCGCGAACACAACAATAGGATGCAACGGCAGCGCAATCTTCGGGGCGAACGCAGCAGGCACGTACGGGATATATTCATCTTCAAACAGCACTGTGGCAAGGGACTGCGCAATATCGAATTTTTCAAGCGCAATACGGCTTTCCGGCGCGAACAACGGATTGTTCGTGAACAACACCTTCGTATCAAACGCCTCCGACACCGCCCACATCTCCATCTCCTCCGGAGCGAACAGCACGTTCTACTGGAACAACTTCACAAACACGTCCGGCCTGTATGTCGACGACAACGGCAGCAACCACTACAATGCGACCGTGAACGGCAAGAACCAGGGCAACATATGGGCAAACGTAATCTTGGGAGATGTGATAATCCAGGGAACAACTGCATACGAATTCGGCGGCCTGTATATCGGCACATCCGGTGTGGGATGGCCCTACAACAGGACCAACTCGCAAGGCAAGGTTGCTGGCAACGCAGTGGACTATGCGCCTGCCATCGTTCTTTCCACCATCACCTACGTCGTGGATGCCATGCGGGGCGGCTTGCCCAACGTCTATTTCGCAAACGGCTCGATTGCAAACATCACGCTGAGCGCCGTCTCGCTTTCCCCAACTCCCGCACTCAGCGTGAGGCTGGCGGACGGAACATTGCTTCTGGAAAATGCCACCATGTCCGGCAGCGGGCCCTACTATTATGAGTTTTCCACCAACACGACCGGCTGGCACAGCGCCATTATAGGAAGCGGCTCATCAGCATACACTGTTCCCTACCTGTTCTACTCAGGCGCGCCCTGGCAGGGCAATTTCACCGACTCTGGCGGAACGATATTTCCCTACCGTATCCCGATAAACGTATCCGAAGGCGGGGCGGTGGGCAGGCGCAGGCAGCCAGTCCAGATGCACGTGGCATTCCCCGATAGCGGTGCAGGCGAAGACTCGTTCAGGCTGGCGCTTCGGCAAGACGGCCAGCTGGTGGGCATCCCGCTCCAGGTTTATGGCAAGAATTACACTGCCGGCGGGAAAATCAACGCGGCGGACATGGCATTCATGGACGCATATTCCCTCGGGCAGGGCAGGGAATACTACCTGTACTACGCGTACTCCGCAATGGCGCAGGAAAGCATAGGGACCGACCTGTCCAACAGCGGAACCGCGTTCTCCAACAGGAACTTCAACGTGACCGCAAGCGCGGCATATGGCGGAACCGTCACGGGCGTGACAAGCGGCCAGAATGGATTTGACCTTGCCTCGGATTTGCCTGCGCCAATGGATGCGCCCTCGATGGACATCATGAGCTTCCCAACTTCGCGCGCGCAGAATGCGAGCGCGTACCATTCCACGCTCACGAACGGCACGGTGTTCACGACATACGCCGGCACAGGGGAGGTATATGCCTACAACATCTCCGCAATGCTCATGATGAACTATACCCTGGCGTACACGTTCTATGCCGGGGCTGACTACTTCATCCTTGAAGCAAACGCGAGTTCCCCGTTCTTCGCAATGCCAGTATATCCATTTGTTTATTCCGACGCAGGCATCTACCTTTCAAAAGACCGCTTTGCCACCTATGCCTACAGCAACGGCACGGCGTCAAGCGGAATGCTAGCAGGCGTGAACATCAGCGGGATTTCCGGCGCAAAGTGGCTGTCATTCGAGCACTATGCCCAGAAATCAGGCTTTGGCATCGCATTCATAAACAACAGCAGCAATGCCGCTTTCCTGCCCCTTGCCAACATTGCCGACAATGCAGGCGGCTATCGCATGGGCAATCAGATGTTCAGCGGCTCGGCAAATTCAAGCAATTATTTCTACTCGAAAAAAGCGTATGTGGTATACGACCCGACAAACTCAAGCGCAATGGAGAACACCTGGCTTGCAATCTTGAACCCTCCAATCACAACGACGGGCGCAAGGGAGAGCCTGACAACAAGCCCGCCTGCGCCATCGCTTGAGGGCTATGCCCCGTCAGGTGCGAATGACACTGACAACCTGACATGCTTTGCCAAATGGAGCTCTGCAATCACGCTTGACTCGGCAGTCATCGTCTTCAATTCTTCCAACTACAGCGAAACGTTTACGGTCGCACTTTCAGGCGCTTCGTCCTGGAGCAACATTACTGTCGACCAGTCGCTCCTGCAGGCGGGCGCAGGGCGCTGCACGATCACGGCATATGACATATTCGGGCAGAGCAACACCACAACAGTGGCGTTTGTCCTTGGCGACCGCAAGCCCCCTGCAACCCAGTCTTCAAACTATTCGCCCTCCACGCATGGCGAGGTCGACCCCAATGTCACAATCAGCGTGAATGCGACGCTGGCCGAATTCACCGATATCGACACCGCCATCCTGCAGTACAATTCCACGGCAAACGGCGCGCTGTCAAACGCCACCATGGCGCGATTGGAAAATTCCACGCACATCTACATATATGGGGCAAATTTCACTCCCAATGTGGAAGGCAACTACACCTACAGGATATGGGCAAACGACACGCTCGGCAACAGCAACGCAAGCAACTGGACGAACATTTCCGTCTACTATGATTGGACGTGGAACAGCACGCCCTCCTCATTCTCGGTTGCCGCGCTCTTCGGCACCAATGCCAGCATCGCCAGCGTCATCCTGAACAACACGGGCGACATGGCGCTTTCATTCAGGCTTTCGTCAAACTACTACGACAATGCCCGGATATTCTACAACGGCATAGAGGAGGGATTGCTGGGCTACGCATTGGATGTGCCTGCCGGCGAGGCGGCAAGCGTGGAAGTCACGGCGACCGCCAAGCTCCAGCCCAGCGTGGATGCGCTGTCAATTTCCATATCTGCCCTCAATGCGTCCGCAGACCCGCAAAGCAGGGCGATAAACGGCACCATGGTGTCATACTCGGGCGGCCCGTTCCCATATCCGGAATTTGCCACAATGCCGTCCGTAATAACTGCCGGCAACTCATCCGTTCCAATGAATGCCAGCCTGAAAAACCTTGGCAATGAGACTGCCACTGGCGCCAACTTCACATGGGCATTGCCATCCGACTGGTCTGTCGTATCAGGTCAGAACCACACCGAGGCCGGCAACATGGCTCCTGGCGACGTGCGCAACTTCCAGCTGGTAGTGTCAGTCCCAACAACTGCCCAGACTGGCGCAAGGACGGTATCAATAACCGGCACCTGCGACGAGAACAAGTCAAACAGCGCATCTGCAACGGTTACAGTCATTTCCTCCCAGCCAGGCCCCACCCCCACTCCTACGCCTGGCGGCGGAGGCAGCGGAGGCGGCGGCGCTTCAAACGGCACCCGGCCCAACGTCACAACCATACAAAAGAAGGTTGTAAAAACACTCACGTTAGAGCAAAAAGAGGACTATTTCACCACTCTTGCAGGCTACGACCTGGTGAGAGGCAAGGACACCTCGTTTGACTTCAACATCACAAACCCCTTCAACGCCCCGCTCCAAAACATCACCATAAACGTTTCAGGCTATCTCTATCAATACATTTCAATCGAGCCCGTTTTCATAGCGAGCATGTCTCCTCACGAACAGAGGGCGGTGAAAGTGGACCTGAGCGCGCCATCCTATTTCACAGAGGGCACATTCACGCTTTACTTTGACATACGTGGAACCTCTGTGGAGGAAACCGAGGACAGCCTGATAACCACCACCCTGCTGGAAAAGAGGACGGTGGAGCTTAGGGTGCTTGACATGGACCGCGATTCCGCATTCAGGCTGCTCAACCAGGCATACACCATACGGAAGGACATGGAGAGCCAGGGCATTTTCCAGGGCGAGGCAACCGAGCAGTTCAACAAAGCCAACGCATCCTACTCTGCTGACAAGTTCAGCCAGCTCAAGGATGCCGTGAACCGGCTGTATGACATTTACACTGCAGGCAAGGCTGCAAACGGGCAGCTGAACGGGCTCAAGGCAAAGCTTGACGATGCAAAGTCAAACAACATAAAGACCGCCCAGACAAACAGGCTTTACACGCTTGCCAACCTGGCATTTGAAAGGGGGGATTATGCAAACGCCCAAAAGCTTGCCAATGACGCCGAGCTCACATTCCAGCTCGAATCCGTCCAGGGCTTCTCGCTGGAGGCGTTCATAGCAAAATACGGGCCAATCATCACAGCCACTCTTTTCGCAATAATGCTGGTTTCGGGGTGCGTGTTCATGGGGATGCGCTACTGGGTGATGGGGCAGGAGCTCACGCAGCTTTCCAACGAGGAGGCAATCGTCATTGGCCTGATAAAGGAGACCCAGAAGGACTATTTCACGGGCGGCAAGATGTCCACCGAGGAATATTCCCTTTCATTGCAGCAGTATGATGAACGGCTGGGCAAGATAATACAGCGGGCGGTCGGGCTTGAAACCGAGATGAAGAACTTCCTGAATTTCAGCATGAGGAAGAAAGACAAGCTTCGGATGGAGAAGGCAAGGCTCGAGCAGCTCATGCAGGGCCTGCAGCGGGACTACCTTGAGAAAGGCAAAGTGGAATCAGGCGCCTATGAGAACAGGATGAAGAGTTATGTCGCGCGCCTGTCTGAAATCGAGGAGCACATTGCGGTCGAGGAAACGCATGACAATATGAAATCATTCGGGCATCTTCTGGATTTCCTGAAGCGCAATCCAAAGGATGGGCGGCTTGCCGGAAAAGAAAATGCGAATGGAAAAGTGCAGATGGCTGGCGGAAAGGGGCAGGCATCCGGCGAGAAATCCCTGGATGCGAAAGGGCAGCCTTCGGGCGAGGAAAAGCCGGGCGCAACAGTGCAGTTTGCCGATAAGGAAAAGCCAGCCGGCAAGAAGCATTAGGCGCGGAAGAAACACGACGGCATTTAAAGGCGAGCCGGCATTATTCAAATTATTCAGGTAAGCGTGCAGTCTGCTGGAATCTGCTCGTTGGGATACACTATTACGCCGTTCGAGCCTATTACCATCTTCACTATCTTCCGCTGTATCTGGGCGCCTCTCATCTTGAGTATCTCTATCCCCGTGCCTCTTTCGCCGCCAGGGTAAAGCACATTGTAGATGATGATTATCCCGTCTGAAAGGAAGCTCACTGCTTCCCCCGACTCTGTGCTCTGCCTTCCGGTGTGCGAGGGATTTGCGACCTCCCGGATGAGGAACGAGCTGATGTTTTCCTTTTCAAGATAGCGGAAAAGCTGCTCCATGTATATGCGGAACCGGCTGTCCTCCCCTGAAAAGGCGGATGAGATGCTGGTGAGCGAATCCATGAGAACAAGGTCGGGCTTGAAGTCCTGCGGGAAGAAAACAGGGTTGACGTCTATCAAAAGCTCCTTTTTTGCCTCGGACAGCAGCGCTTCCACGCTTCTTGCCACGTCCAGCGCATTGAACCTTTTAAGCCTGAGCAAATCGCTGCTTATGTATTTTTTGACATCCTTGTCCAACGGCTCCAAATGCTCGATGAGCCTTTTTTCAGGCTCTTCAAAACTCATGTAAAGGACTTTCTTTCCCATCTTGCAGTAGTGCGATGCTATTGCCAGGCAGAGCATGGTCTTTCCTGAGCCAGGCCCGCCCTCTATCAGTACGGACGAGCCAGTGGGTATTCCCAGCCCGAGCATCTTGTCAAGCCCGGCAATCCCTGTGAATATGTGATCCTTGTCCTGTGCAGCTTTAGCGTCATTATTGCGCTTCGTCCGCCCAACTTTATCATCCATGGCAACCAACCGTTCAGATCTGTTTCATTTTTTCTTTGAGTAATGGGAGCTGCCTGTTTATATTCCTTATTATGTCCCCGTATTTCTTGGTCTTCACGCGGTACGTGAGGTCGGTCACGCTTTTTTTCTCGAAATAGTCCTTCTGCAGGTTTTTCAGCATGGACTCTATCACGGTCTTCTCATGCAGCAGGGATCTCGTGCGTGCATCCACCAGCGCCTTGCGTATCTGCTTTTGGAACAGGAAGAAGATGGCGATTCCGGCCGCCGCGGCATATGCAAACGCCTGCCAGTTGTCCGCCAGGAAATTCTCTATCGTCCTTCTCGCGGATTCCCCTATCGTCCTGGCATGCACGGCCTGCGACTCGGCTTTCGTCACCTCGTCGTATGCCTGGTTTATGAGCGTCTCTGCCCGGTCAATCCTGCCGTCCTTGAACTCCTGCGTGGCGTCCGCAACAAGCGATTTTGTAGCCGTCAGGTCCGCGCCCGGATCCGCTGCGCCTATCCTGTCCGCAAGCGCCTTCAGGTCGTCGTTCACTGAATAGGTGTTCTGCTCCAAATCGGCGATTTCCGCCACTTTCTGGAGCGCAAAGTCGTAGTTGGGCCTGCCCCCCGAAAGCTCAATCGCCTCCTGCCCGTAAAACCACTGTTCGGCAAGCCCGTACAGGTCAGCCGCGTTTTGGCTTGGCAGCCCGCCCTCGCGCATTTTTGCCACGGATTCATTTGCGGCGTTGAGCCTTGCAAGCGTGTCGTTGTGCTTTGCGCCAAAGGTGATGTTGACGATTATTATCTGAACCGGAGTTTCCGCAATCTCTTCCGTCGCATTGGCGATTGCGCCTGTGCCGAGCAGCCGCTCGCAGTATGCGCGGATTCCGGGATTATAGTCATCGGCTGCAAACACTGCGCCGGCAATAATGGACAAGACAAAAAGGACGTATATCCTCTGCATTGCAAACATGAATCCGATTATTGCTGCAAGCATTATATACGTATATGTTTTGCCAGCCCGGTCATTTCTGCTGCGCCCAGCCAAGGAAAAAGGAGAAAAGCCAATTGATGAAACCTGATATGAATGACGGCGATTGCGCCTGGCCCGTCTCCTCATCATAGCCAAGCGTTCTATCTCCGCGCTTTTCCCCTCCTGTCCCCGCAGTGGCATTTCCCCCAATTTCAGGCAGGCGGTACTTTGCTTTTTTCTCCATCGCCGTCGCAGTGAGGGCTGCAATCTCGCGGGAACGCGCGCCTATGCCATAAAAAACAGCGGAATCCTGGTATTGCCTCTCAGCCCGCATTTTCAGCAGATACAGGCTGTAGATGGGGTAGTCGGGGCTGAAGCAGAACGAATAATCGTAGAAAAGCGGGTTCATTGCTGCCTGTTCTGCAGCCGTGAACGTCCTGTTGATGGCGCCGAGGTAGCCCCGCGCCGCCCTCTCGCTGGCATTCTCTGCAAATGCCGCGTATGCCTTCTCTTCCTCGGAATATGCCGCGTCCAGAGCATGGCTGTTGTTTTCAAATGCCCATATCTCGCTGACAAATGCCCTTCCTGCGCCCAATGCAACCGGCTGGCAGAACGATGTCACGCTGTAGCATGCCCTCTGGCAGCTCTCAAAGCTGGTGCACTCGCGCGTGTCCGTGCCAAGAAGTATCCTGCACCCTGCCTCCCCCCTATCGTCATCATCCTGCAGCTTGGCGATTTCCGAATGTGTTTTTGTGAAGCCCTCTGTGAGGTTTGGGGTATGCCCATTTTCGGCATGATAGCAATAGAGGGCATCAGCTATGGCGCCTGCCTCGGTGGTCGGGCGGATGCCTGGGAAATCGGCGCCCTGCGCTTCGCTCAATGTGAAAAATGCCGCTGGCTCGTCATACGAAACTATCGCATATGCCGTTTTTCCGCCGCATGTAAAGTTCTCAACTGAAAAGCCGATGCCTGGTGAAACCATCTGGTATCCGAAAAGCTTTGCCCCTGCCTGATAGCCTGTGGAGTTGCCAGATGCTGCGGCAATGGCAACAAGCAAATAAAGCGCAAGCAATGCTTTCATCGGCTGCATGTGTGGCTTCTTCACCTAGAAAATATAAACGTTCGCGGCTGCAGCTATTTTTTCCTGCCGGTTTTCTTCCCTTTCTTCCCCGCCATCTCTTTTTTGTACTCCACGTATGAATAAGCAAACGTTGCAACCGCTGCCGCGATGACAACCGCAATCGAGGCAACGAACATCTGCGGCATCCACACTCCCAGGAAAGCAATCGCGCCGGCTGCCATGAACAGCTTCCTGCCAAGCTCATGCGTCTTGTCCCAGACCTTCTCTGATGAAAGTGTCCAAGGAGTCCTTATTCCCACGAACCAGTTCTGCTTTGCCTTGCCAAGCACCACTCCGACATATATGAATAGTGCGCCGAATGCAGGGGCAAGCAGCTGCAGCAGGTTGAAGCAATAGCCTGCGTTGTATGCAAGCGTGAGCAGGTAGATGTAGTAAAGGAAGGCGATTATTATGAGCACCATCTCGTCGTACTCGTGCTGGAATAATTGGTAATTCTTCTTTTTCGGGTCAATGGATGGCAGGATGTACAAAAGGGCGAACATTGCTGCGCCCAGCATGGGCATGAAGTACACACCGATGTCGCGCGGCATGTAGCCATTCACCTCTCCGCCGATGCCCCAGTGCGACGCCATGCTTTCAGGCATGTATGGGTATGCAACATAAGCAGTGGCAAATGAAAGCGCAACCAGCGCGATTGCCAGCATCTGCAATTTCCTTAGTGCCATCCTATCGCCTCATGCCAATTTCTGCCGCAAGGCTTAAAGAGGCTTCCAATCCCGGTGTGGGCAATCATATCAGAACCGAGAAGCAATCCGGCTCTGCCACATGCCAAACCACATCTGTAATCAGAAGCAGGATTGTCGAAGAACAATCATGGTTTGCTATAGTTAAAATCAGGTGGCATTCTCAGCAGCAGTTCCTTTCTCTGCCTTGGCTTTCATGGCTTCCCGCGCAGCATCCACTATCATATATAGCGCATGCTGGGCTTCACGCGCCATAATTCCCGACACGTTCTCAATGGAAGCCCCCCACAAAAAAGCCGCGGTTGCAACCGTCCCGAAAAAAATCTTATACGCGGTTTCCAGGCCGCTCTCCGCAAGAAACTGGTAGATGCCTGTCTGCAGCGTCCCGCTCTTGTCCAGTTGCAATACAACAAGCCCCAAAGCGCCAGCTGCAATTATCACTGCCTTCTTGGCCATTTTCCCAAGTGAAAGCGCGCCAAAATGCGCCATTATCTGCGGCTGGTCCTTGAAAAAAAGCATTGCCATGCCCGACAGGCGCCTGAAAATGTCCATGCTCGTATATATGGGCAGCTCCTGCTCTAGCGCTTGTGAAAAGTCCTTGAAGACAACCTGCTCTCTGCCATGGCGGACGCCCATCACGCCGAAGCCGAACCTTTCCCCATCTGAGACGATATTTTTTATTTCCTTTGCGCATGGGCAAGCCCCTGCGGCGCGCAACCGTTCGCCATTGGTTTCAGCATTCACTTTATCCGAAATGCACAAAAGCGCGCGCGCAAACCATTTCCTGCCTGGCTTTTTCTCGAGCTTTCGGCTTATCTTGCAATTGTTGCAATCAAGTTGGCACGCAGAAACCATCTATCTCCCGTTTTTTATTATGCTGCCACACATTTAATACTGTTTGCTCCGCGCGCCCACTGCAAGCGATATAAAGCATGCCTCTGAACACACCTTGTTTGATATGTCCGACCATAAGAGCGCCGCGCAGCGCGAAAGCATGCCGATTTCACAGATAGCGGCAATGGACGAGCCCGCGCTCTTGGCGCACTTCAAGGCGGGCAAGGGCGGGCTTTCGCACGACGAGGCTCGCAGGCGCCACGCAATATACGGCTACAACGAGCCTGAAAAAAGGAAGGAAACGCCCCTTATTTTCCAGGTCCTCCACGAATTCAAGGACCCGCTTTCCCTTGTGCTTATCGGCATAGCCGTCTTTTCCTTCCTGATGGGCTCG
>Ga0247841_10011956_pt1 | contig 11410 bp, 12 predicted proteins | sample LaCruzMarch2015__2_FD_192410 | JGI IMG/M metagenome (GOLD analysis project Ga0247841, IMG submission 192410) | Freshwater microbial communities from meromictic Lake La Cruz, Castile-La Mancha, Spain - LaCruzMarch2015_18m | ecosystem: Environmental > Aquatic > Freshwater > Lake | place: Spain...
AAGAAAACACGCCAGTCCGGCCTCCTCTTTCCGAGCTATGGTTACTCCCGCGACAAGAACGGCCTGGATGTGGAAATACCCTTCTACTGGGCTATCTCCGAAAATACCGACGCCACTTTTTTCCAGCGCTACATGGAGAAACGCGGATTCAAAGAGGGTGTGGAATTCCGTTACGTGATCGATCCTAATTCGTTCGGCGTCTTCTACGGGGATTTCATCAACGACCGCAAGCGGGTCACGGAGAGTGACGGGGTCATGAGCCGCGACTGGCAGGAGGATAATAACCGCTGGTCCTATTACCTCAACCACGAAACGACCTTCGCAAATGGTTTCAACCTCCGAAGCGACATCCGCCGGGTGTCGGACCGCTGGTATTTCCGGGATTTTACTTCCTTCAACTATTATCTGGATCACTATTCCGTGAGCGGACAGGAACGGTTCCAGCGCGTCTCCTTTCTCGGGGATGCATCCCTCGGGTCGCTCGATTCCACGGTCCGTCTGACGAAGAACTGGTCCCTGTACAACCTGACCGCCCTGGCGCGCTACATCGATGATTTTTCCTCCCTTAACAACGATGCGACGCTGCAGACTTATCCGGAGGTGACCCTGACGGGATTCCGGCGGCCCCTCTTCGACAGCCCTCTTCAACTCGAATTCGCTTCCGGGTATGATCATTTGTACCGTAATGAGGGACAGAGGGGCCATCTCGGGTACATTATACCGACCCTGTTCCTGCCGCTGAAGTTAGGACCCTATGCTCAGGTGACGCCGCAGGCGGGTTTCCGGGGGGATGTCTGGGAGCGATCGGATTCCGTGACGGATACCGGGGACAAGTATGGCAACCGGGGGGTCTTCACACTGGGGACGACGCTCGCCACGGAGGTGTATCGGGTTTTTGACGTCAAGGGCGCGGAGGTGGAGAGGATCCGGCACGGGATCAGGCCGGAGATCACCTACACCTTCATCCCTGAGGCGTCACAGGATCGCATTCCCAATTTTCTGGGTGTGATCCCGGCGCAGAACAGCCTGTCCTATGGGATCACCAACACGATCCTCACCCGGACGCGGGCAAATGATGGAAAGATCAGCTACCGCGAGATAATGCGCTTCAAGCTGGCCCAGGCCTACAATATCCAGGAGGCGAGAAGGGACGTGCCCGCCGGCGGGAATGACAACCGGCCTTTTAGTGATGTGTATCTGGAACTGGATCTGAAGCCTTTTTCATATCTCTCTTTTTCTGCGCGAAACATTTTAAGCGTGAATTCAGGTGTGTGGTGGCAGAACAATTATGACCTGACCCTGTCTGATAACCGAGGGGATTCGGCCTCTGCGGGTTATCGTTACACGCGGGACGCGCTGGAGGAGGTCAACCTCTACCTGAGCGCTGTTCTGACGTCCTCCCTCGGTGCGACCTATGTCCTGAGACGGAATCTTCTCGACCGCAAGACCGTCGAATCCACCTATGGCCTGCAATACCGGAAACAGTGCTGGAATGTGGCGTTCAATGTCTCCGATTACCAGGATGACCGGACCGTCATGGTCGTTTTTTCGCTCTACGGTCTGGGAGAGGGAGGGGTATCCCACTTCATGGCAGGTAAAAAATAGCCGAGTAGAATCAGGAAAAATGGGATGATTAAGGAAAGAGGATCATAGGGGTATTTCTTTTTGATCATTTTATGCAGGTTTTCACTTGACAAAGAGCGCGAATTTGCGTATGTTCCCGATTCCAAAATCATAGGCATTGGGTGAAATGATGAAGACATATCAGGCAAAGCAGGGGGAGGTCAATCGCGACTGGTATCTCGTGGATGCCGGGGACAAGGTTCTGGGAAGGCTGGCGAGCGAAATCGCCCACCGCCTGCGGGGAAAGCACAAACCCGTTTACACCCCCCATACGGATACGGGAGATTTCGTGATTGTGGTCAACGCCGAGAAGATCAGCCTGACCGGCAAGAAGTTAACGGACAAAATCTATTACCATTACTCCGGCTACCCGGGAGGGCTCAAGGCGACTGCGGCGGGAAAGATGCTCAAGGAAAAACCGGAGGAGCTGCTGCGGGCGGCGGTGAAGGGGATGCTCCCCAAGAATACGCTGGGGCGGGCCATGCTGAAAAAGCTCAAGATCTACGCCGGCGGCGACCATCCGCACGAGGCGCAGTGCCCCCGCATTCTGGCGTTGTAATATTTGCGACGGAAGAAATATCGGGTTCGTGAACACGATCTGGAGAGGGATATGACGGAAAAACGGTTTTATGCGACAGGGAAGAGAAAGAGCGCTATTGCCCGGATCTATATGAAGGAGGGCACCGGCGTATTGCAGGTGAACAAGCGGAACTTCGACGACTACTTCACGCGGGAAAGCCTGAAGATGATCATCCAGCAGCCCCTCGAGATGACGGGGAAAAAGGGTCTCCTCGATTTTTACATCAACGTGGATGGGGGCGGCATTGCCGGTCAGGCGGGCGCCATCAAGCACGGCATCTCCAAGGTGCTCGTGGAATACGATTCGGAGCTGAGGGCGGCCCTGAAAAAGGCCGGTTTCCTGACGCGGGACTCCCGTATCAAGGAAAGAAAGAAATACGGTCAGCCCGGGGCACGGAAGCGGTTCCAGTTCTCCAAGAGATAAATTCCGCAGGGAGGCTGATGGCCTCCCTTTTTTTTGGATTTCAGGGGGATGCTTTTGTAAAAAGTCGCGAAAGCCTATATTCTGGGGATCAAGGAGGTGCAGGGTGATCAAGGTTGGTATCTACGGGGGCAGCGGCTATACCGGACAGGAACTGCTACGGTTACTGCTTGGCCATCCGGAGGCAAAGGTTGTGACGGCGACCTCCCGGCGGTTTGCGGGAGCGCCCGTCTCCGAGGTCTATCCGGTTTTCTCCGGACGGACCGATCTCGTCTACACGAACGATTCCCCCGAAGTCGTGGCCGGTCTCGCCGATTTCATCTTTCTGGCCCTTCCCCACGGCGTCTCCATGGAAATAGCGCCCATTTTTATCCGGGCGGGCCGGAAGGTCGTCGACCTCAGCGCGGACTTCCGCATCCGGGATGCGGCCTCTTATGAGGCGTGGTACGGCCGGCATACGGCCGCCGGGATGCTCGGAGAGGCGGTTTACGGCCTGCCCGAGCTTCATCGTGACGAGATCCGCAAGACCCGTCTGACGGCCAATCCGGGATGTTATCCCACGAGCATCATCCTCGGGCTGGCGCCCGTTCTGCGGTCCCAGTGGATTGACCCCGCCTCCGTCATCGCCGACTCGAAGTCGGGCGTCAGCGGGGCAGGCCGGGAGCCTCAGATCGCCTCGCTTTACTGCGAGGTGGAGGGGGGATTCAAGGCCTACAAGGTAGGAAGTCACCGGCACACACCGGAGATTGAACAGGAGCTGGGGCTCCTGGCGGGCCGGGAGATGAAGATCTCCTTCACGCCGCACCTGCTGCCTGTAAAACGGGGGATACTGAGCACGATCTACGCGAAACTGGAAAAGGATGTGAGCGCCGAGGAGGCGACGGCCCTCTATCGGGAATTCTACCGGGAAGAGCCCTTCGTCCGGGTCTGCCAGACCGGTCGGTTCCCCAACCTCTCCTCCGTCGTCGGCTCGAATTTTTGCGATATCGGCGTGACCGTGGACAAGAGGACCGGGCGGCTCATCGTCGTCTCCGTGATCGACAACCTGATCAAAGGGGCCTCCGGCCAAGCGATTCAGAACATGAACCTGATGTCCGGTCTCCCGGAGGGGACCGGTCTGCCCCTGATCGCCCTGTACCCCTGAGAGCCTGGAGGAGCGATGACCCTGAGAATCTACAACACCCAGTCGAGAAAGAAAGAGGAATTCCATCCCCTGCAGGAGGGGAAGGTAGGGATATATGTGTGCGGGATCACGGCGTATGACGTCTGTCACGTGGGACACGCCCGCTCGGCGGTCGTTTTCGATGTGATCACCCGTTATCTCCGTTACCGCGGCTGGGAAGTGACCTTTGTGAAGAACTTCACCGATGTCGATGACAAGATCATCGACAAGGCCCGCCGCGAGAACGCCGGGATTAACGCGATCGCCGAGCGGTACATCCGTGAACACGACGAGGACATGGGGATGCTCGGCGTCGCCCGTCCCACCTTCACCCCTCGGGCGACGGAGAACATCGACGGGATGATCCGCCTCGTGACTACCCTGCTTGAAAAAGGCTTGGCCTACCCCATGGATGGGGATGTATATTATTCGGTGGAACGATTTCCGGGGTACGGGAAGCTCTCGGGTCGGAACCTGGAGGACATGCTGGCCGGCGCCCGGATTGAAGTCAACGAGAAGAAGCGCAACCCCCTCGATTTCGCCCTCTGGAAGGAGAGCCGGGAAGGGGAGCCCTGGTGGGAAAGCCCTTGGGGCCGCGGCCGGCCGGGGTGGCACCTCGAGTGCTCCGTGATGAGCCAGCGTTGCCTCGGTGAGACCTTCGACATCCACGGGGGTGGTGAGGACCTGGTCTTTCCCCACCATGAGAACGAGATCGCCCAATCGGAGGGGGCGACCGGCAAGACCCTGGCCCGCTATTGGATCCACAACGGCTTTGTTCGGGTAAACAGCGAGAAGATGTCGAAATCCCTCGGCAACTTCTTCACCATCCGGGACATCCTGCAGCAGTATCATCCCGAAGTCCTGCGGCTTTTCCTGCTCCAGAGCCATTACCGGAGCCCCGTCGATTTTTCCGATGCCGCCCTGAATGAGGCGCGTCAGGGGATGAACCGGTTCTATTCGACGCTGAAGCTGCTTCGGGACATCTCGGCCGGCGGGACGGAGATGGCTCCGGAAACTGCGGAGAAGGACGGGGAGATGAAGGCGCAGCTCCCGAGCCTCCGGGAGCGCTTCTGCGAGGCGATGGACGACGATTTCAACACGGCGCGCGCGATCGGCCACCTCTTTGACGCCGTCCGCCTAGTCAACACGGCGCTTGTGGAGAAGAAGCCGGATGTCTCGCGTGGCGTCTTTGTCCAGGCGGGGAAGACCCTTCTGGAGATCGGTTCCGTGCTGGGTTTTTTCCTTCAGGAATCGGATGACTACCTGCGTCGGGACCGGGAGCGGGAGGCGGGGAAGCGGGGGCTGTCCGTTGCGGAGATTGAGCGCCTGATTGCGGAGCGTCGGGCCGCGCGGGCGGCGAAGACGTGGCAGCGGGCCGATGAGATCCGGAATGGTCTTGCTGCGCGCGGGGTGATCCTCCAGGACGCGCCGTATGCCACGACCTGGACGATCGCGTAGAGCCGCTTTTCAAAATCCCACTACAGGGCCATAGGGGGCATGACCAAGGCGTATCCCTCGGCGACAAGCTCCTGCCGCTGGTTCGTCCAGGTGCACTTCATGCGGACCCAGCGCCTCTTTTCGATCTTCTCCTCCACCTCCGCCGTGGCCGTGACCGTGTCTCCGAAGAATGTGGGGGCGCGGAAACGGCACAGGATCTCCAGGGCGACCGTGCCGAGCCCCGGGAGCTTCATCCCCAGGACCGGCGCGATCAGGCTTTGCGGCAGCGCGCCGTGGGCGATGCGCGTCTTGAAGGGGGTGAGCTTGGCGAATTCCTCGTTCATGTGCATGGGGTTGAAATCACCGGAAATGCCGGCGAAGAGATAGACATCCGTTTCGGTGATCGTCTTGGTGAACGATGCGGACATCCCTACTTCAAGCTGGTCGTAGGTGTAACCCAACTCGATTCCATTGATTTGAGCCATAGGTTCCCTCCTGATTTGAAGGAGACCGTACCGATTTTTGATTGACTTGTCAATCAATTTATGGTTCATTGGAAACCCTCCCGGAAATCACGCCGTTTGAATGTTATCAGATTTGCAGGGTCGTTCACGACGCCGGCCGTCAGGGCGGGGTGAGGCGTTATTCCGGACTTTCACGAGGGCATCCGTTGATTTAAGAAAGGAAGGGTCGGTATGACGAGGAGGGTTGGCATCGTATCGGTCGCACAGGGCGCGGGCGCCGAATCGAAGGACAATTTCTACGACCAGGCGTACCGGATCACGAAGGAGGTACTGGAGAAGGCCGGGATCACAAGGGATGATCTGGGGACGATCGTAACGGCCTCCTCCGACATCTTCCACGGCGGGATCTCCTGCGCCAATTCCTACTACTGGGAGACGACGGGGGCGTTTCTGAAAAACGCCTCACGCCAGGACGGAGAGTCCCTGTTTGCATTCTTCTACGCCGTCATGCGGATCCTCTCCGGCCAGTTCGACACGGCCCTGGTCATGGCGCTCTGCAAGGGGTCCGAAAATCCGCCGAACGACACCTGCACGCTGATGTTCGCCGATCCGTTCTATCAGCGGCCCGTCGGCCTCCAGGAGACCCTGGCGGCGGCGCTCCAGATGCGGCTCTACCTGGAGCGTTACGGCATTACGGAGGAGCAGTGCGCCCAGGTCGCTGTGAAGAACCTGGAGAACGCCCTTGGGAATCCCTACGCCCACCGGAAGGGGCGCTACACCGTGGAGGAGATCCTCGGCTCCGAGCGGCTTGCTGATCCCCTGACGGCCCTGCAGGTGGCGCCGAAGTCGGAGGGGATGGTGGCCGTCCTGCTCGCCTCCGAGGAGAAGGCCCGGGCGCTCACGGACAAGCCGGTCTGGTTCAAGGGATACGGCAGCTCGCTCGACCATTTCTATCTCGGCGACCGCGACCTCCTGAAGGGGCCGCTCCGGGATGCGGCGGCGCGCGCCTACAGGATGGCGGGGATCGCCGATCCGCAAAAGGAGATCGACCTGGCGGAGATTACGGAACCCTACGCCTTCCAGGAGCTCCTGTGGTGCGAGGACCTCGGCCTCTGCGGCGAAGGGGAGGGCGGAAAATTGATCGCGAGCGGAAGGACCCGGCGCAACGGCGACCTGCCGGTCAATCCCTCGGGCGGCGTGCTGGCCAACAACCCCTATGTCTCACGCGGCCTGCAGCGCCTTGTGGAGGCGGTCCTGCAGATCCGCGGGGAGGCCGGGGAGCGCCAGGTCCCAAAAGAGGTGAAGACGGCGTTGGCCCACGGGACGCACGGTTTCGCCGGACAGTGCCACGCGGTGGCGATCGTCGGCATCGGATAAGGTTGGATAAGGAGGGAGCGATGGGAAGACCGGTTGCGATTATCGGGGTGGGACAGACAAAACACGGCCGGCGGACGAAAATCTCCTATCCGGACCTTGTCCGGGAGGCCGTGGTCCGGGTGTTCGAGGATACGGGACTGACCCCGGCCGACATCGACGGCGTAGTGTCGGGGACGATGCCGTCGATGATGGAGGGGATCGCCCTGACACATTTCTACTTCGCTGACGCGATGCAGGCGGCGGGGAAGCCGATCCTTAAGACCGAAACCTGCGGCTCGACGGGGATATCGATCGCCCATACGGCCTATTACTGGATCGCCTCGGGGATGGCGGATCTGATCCTCGCGGTCGGCCACGAGAAGATGAATGAGGGCAATTCCCAGGCGACGATGACGACCGTCCTCGAACCTTTTTACCAGCGGTACTTTATCGCCGGGGCACCCGGGGTCTTTTCCATGCAGTCCCAGATGTGGGCGGCCCGCTACGGGATCCCCGAGGAGAAGATCCGGGATGCGGCGGCCTACATCTCCGTGACCCATCACGACGACGCCTTCGACAACCCCTATGCCCACGTCAAACTCCGGGTGACGATGGACGACGTCAAAAATTCGCGCCTGATCACCTATCCGGTCCGGCTCCTGGACGTCTGCCCCAATTCCGACGGGGCCTGCGCGGTGATCTTCGCCTCCGCGGAGATGGCGCGGAAGCTGGGCCGGAAGGCGGCCTGGGTGAAGGGGGTCGGCTACCGGGGCGAGGAGTACTTCTTCGGGGATTCGGACAAGGGGGTATGGCAGAGCGCCGTCCAGGCGGCAAAGCAGGCCTATGACCAGGCTGGCATCCGGGACCCGCGCAAGGAGCTCGACGTGGCGGAGGTGTACAACCCCTTCACGTTCCAGGAGATGCTTTTCTACGAATGCTTCGGCTTCTGCGGTCTTGGTGAATCCCCGGACCTTGTTCTGAAGGGGGTTTTCACGCGGAACGGGGAGCTCCCCTGCGATCCGTCCGGCGGCACCCTCTGCACAAACCCGATCGGGGCGACGGGGCTCATCCGGACGGCGGAGGCGGCCCTTCAGGTGATGGGGCGCGCCGGCGATCACCAGATCCCGGGGGCGAAGTTGGCGCTATGCCACGCGATGGGCGGCGTGGATCAGTTCAACGGCGTGATGATCCTTGGGGCGGAGCCGTAGCGATTCCCGGCTGGCGACGCACTACCAGACAGATGCGGACGAGATGAGGGAGGAATGAGAATGGCGAAGGAATACAAGACCCTGATGACGGAGATCCGGCTGCCCTATGAACTGTCCTACGGCCCCGTCTGGACAAGGTTTTTTGAGGGGATGGCGGAGAAGAAACTCTACGGCACGAAGTGTGAGAAGTGCGGGAGGATTCTCGTCCCGGCCCGGAGCTTCTGCCCGCGCTGCTTTGTGGATACGACCGAATGGGTCGAGGTCGCGCAGCAGGGAACGCTGACCGCCTGGAGTTATGTGAATTACCGCTATTTCGGCATGCCGACGGAGCCGCCGTTCATCGGGGCTCTGATCCGTCTCGACGGGACGGACGTCGATTTTCTCCACCTGATGGGCGGAATCGATCTGAACGACTTCGAACAGGTCCGGAAGGTCGTGAAGAACGGGATGAAGGTCCGGGCCCTCTGGAAGGAGGAACGCCAGGGGCACATCCTCGACATCCGCTACTTCGAACCGGCATAGCGGAATCAGACCCGAGACGAGGCTTATGAAACCCATCTATCTCGATCACAGCGCGACCACGCCTGTCCATCCCGAGGCGCTGGCCGTCGGAACCGTGAGATTCAGTCTGGGAAGGGACAATACGGAAGAAGAGATCAGGAGGGCGGTTTCCATCCTGAAGGCGCTGGTCGAAAAGCGGCGGATTCTGGCGGAGTTAGAAGGCAGCGTCGGGGGGAGGGGCTGCCGCTGAATCCCCGGTAAATCCTCCACGGGAACACAGCCATCGGGATCGTCGCGACCGTTATATGTTGAATTGCCGGAGTCATCATTGCGGCCCGTTCCTTCCTCCAAAAAGGCATTGCCTACTGAAATATCAAATATTACAATGGTAATTAATATGGGGGGTCAGAATTGATTCATCCAACTCTTACGTACTTTCTGATTTGGAAAGGTATGTACCTACAGGATGACCTCCCTCTATCACCTACGAGTCAACGATTTTCAGTTCAGAATGGAGGTGATGATTACTGCTTATAATGATGTCCCTCAAGTTTAAAACCTTTTTCCCGAAATAATATTAGACAGGTATCTGCGACAGTCTTGTCGTAAAAGATACCTCTGTTTTTCTCGATTTCATTCAGAGCTGCATCAATGCCCAAGCCAGGACGATAGGGCCTGTGTGAGGCCATGGCTTCCACCACGTCGGCAACGGCGAGGATGCGGGCCTCGATGAGGATTTCTTCTCCCTTGAGAGCCCGCGGATATCCACTTCCATTTATCCGTTCGTGATGCTGAAGGACAATTTGCGCCACAGGCCATATAAAATCGATATCTTTCAGAATTCCATAACCCGATTCGGAATGCTGCTTAATTAAATTGAATTCCGTATTCGATAATTGCGTCGGTTTGCTGAGAATCTCAGCGGGAACAGATATCTTGCCGATGTCATGAATCACGCTCGTAATGCGAATGCCGTCGATTTGCTCGGCGGCAAGGCACATCTCTGTTGCGATCGCACGGGCCAGATCGGAGACTCTCCGTTGATGACCTGCCGTATAAGGATCTCTCACTTCAACCGTGTCCGCCAGAGCCTGAATCGTCGAGTTCAGAGTTTTTCTAAGCCTATCTATATTCTGCATTCTTTCTTCGTTTGCCCGGATCAATTCACTCGTCCGCGTTTTCACCGTTTCTTCGAGAGTGTCCCGGGAATGCGTGAGTGAAGCGACAGCGGTTTTATGGGTGTTGAGCAGTTTCTGATTGAAAATGCCGTATACGACAAAAAGAGAGAACGTGCTTACGCGAATAATAATTTGACCCGGAATCAGGGAGTCCAAAACCCAGTAGATAAGTCCGGTACAAAATGAAATAATAATCAATCCTTTACACTCAATCTTCTCACGAATAGAAAGTTTCACAACGAGCCCTCCTTTTATAATTTCCCCCACTCTTCTTTCCGGATTCCTGCTGGACACAAAATTGGACTGCCACTTTACCACCTTCAGAGTTAGAGTTCTGCCATTTTGAGGGCTCCTATGGGCACCGCTTATATTTATTTTCAGTTAAAGTAACATAAAAAAAGGTGAAATAGAAAAATCAAAACTTCAGTCAAATCAGGATTACTGTTTGAAAGGGCGAATCTCCGTCAGAATTGCCGTATGCTTTGTTACAGAAAGAGTTGGTTGTCATAAGGCCCGTTATTAATATAAAATCTTCCGATTAGCTTATGGCTATCGAGGAACTGAAGGAAGAGATTATTCGGAAAGAAGTGGAAATTGCGTTGCCGCGATTGCCGGAATATGCAGAATTAATCGCTTTTTCCATTCGGAGCCGCCACAGACCTCTGGGTAGTTTTCCTGAGGCGGAAGGCTACCGTTTTGATAACTTTCTGGAAGTCGGCAGAGATCTTGTTGAATTCAGCGTCAAAGAAGTCCCGGTCAATGATGCCAATCACAGTCGTCCCCTTGGCAGTAGCCGTTGCGGACCGGGGTGTCTTGTCGATGTAGGCTAACTCGCCAAATACGTCGCTCTGCTTCAGGGTCTCGATGACTATCTTCTGACCGCCCACATTTTTGGAGATTTCGATTTCGCCCTCTTCCACGACATAGAACCAGTCACCATTGGACCCCTCTTCGAAAATGATCTGCCCGTCCTGGAACGTCTCAGATGATGCGATCTTAAACATTTTATTCCTCCATATCGTTCATTCCGTGTGCATGATTCTATCACATTTTATTGGATAATGAATCATTAATCCTTCTGATCTTCGGATCATCATAGAACGAATATATGATGATTCGCATCCTGTCCTCATTGAAGTTATTACTCGGGCAATTAAACATGACCATTAAATCTGCGCGATGCCCGTATTTCCTGTAAACGTCGATCATGCGCTGCTATATTTAGTTGCCGGTGTAATAAAAATGACCTAATGAAATATCGCACCAACCACGAATAGCTCTCGCCGGGAGGCATACCTCTTTTCCATTTTCTGGTCACGACACAAACACCCCATCCCATGCCTCGGTGGGAAGGGGTGTCCACATCGACGGAGGCGATCGACAAACTGCACTCCACCGCCAGCGCCCACGAGCGGGTGATGGTGGTCGAGGTGATGGGGCGCTACGCGGGCTGGATTGCGCTCAACAGCGGCATCTCCGGG
>Ga0247841_10011958_pt1 | contig 11410 bp, 6 predicted proteins | sample LaCruzMarch2015__2_FD_192410 | JGI IMG/M metagenome (GOLD analysis project Ga0247841, IMG submission 192410) | Freshwater microbial communities from meromictic Lake La Cruz, Castile-La Mancha, Spain - LaCruzMarch2015_18m | ecosystem: Environmental > Aquatic > Freshwater > Lake | place: Spain...
ACTAATGATAATGATTTTATTGACAATCAGATAAAAATTGCTCTTCGAAACTGCGGATTCATTGACCCTGAAATTATCGGCGACTATGAAGCCCGTGGCGGTTACAGCGCTTTAAAGAAAATTGCCGACAGAAATATTTCACGCCTCGATATTATACAGTCAGTATTAAATTCAGGTTTAAGGGGACGTGGAGGTGGCGGTTTTCCTACAGGTTTAAAGTGGAAATTCGCAAATAATAATAAATCAGCCGAGAAGTACCTGATTTGCAATGCTGATGAAGGCGATCCCGGCGCTTTCATGGACAGATCGCTACTGGAAGGTGATCCGCATTCTGTGCTGGAAGGAATGGTTATTGCTGCTTATGCAATTGAAGCTACTCATGGTGTAATTTATTGCAGAGCCGAATATCCACTTGCAATCAAACGGTTAACCATTGCACTCGACCAGGCACGTCAAAAGGGTTACCTCGGAAATAATATTTTCGATATTCATGGTTTTAATTTTGACATGCATATTAAAGAGGGCGCCGGTGCATTTGTTTGCGGAGAGGAAACGGCACTTATTGCATCTGTTGAAGGTGAAAGGGGTATGCCACGTAAGCGTCCCCCGTTTCCTGCCGAATCGGGTTTATGGAAAAAGCCTACCAATATTAATAATGTCGAAACCTATGCAAATATTCCCTGGATAGTCCTTAACGGGGCAGAAGCATATGCAAAATACGGAACACTTAAAAGCAAAGGGACCAAGGTTTTTGCCCTTGCCGGTAAAGTAAAACGGTCAGGTCTGGTTGAAGTACCAATGGGTATTAGCATAAGAGATGTTATTTTCAAATTGGGAGGAGGAATAAAAGAAAATAAAAAATTTAAAGCAGTGCAGCTTGGCGGACCTTCAGGAGGCTGTATCCCTGAATACCTCTCAAATACAATTGTGGATTACGATTCTGTTACTGCTACCGGTGCAATTATGGGCTCAGGAGGAATGGTGGTAATGGATGAAACTACATGTATGGTGGATATTGCCAGATTCTTTCTCGATTTTACCCAGAAAGAATCATGCGGCAAATGTACCTTCTGCAGAATCGGAACAAAACGTATGCTTGAAATACTGAAACGTATCACCGAGGGACAAGGTAAGGAAGATGACATTGAACTGCTTGAAGAGTTAGCTTACCAGATTAAAGATAACTCTTTATGTGGTCTCGGCCAGACTGCACCTAACCCGGTACTTACAACACTGAAATATTTCAGGGATGAATACAAAGCGCATATCCGAGACAAAAAATGCCCGGCAAAAGCCTGTAAAAATCTGCTTACATATGAAATTATCCCCGATAAATGTACAGGATGTACAGTTTGTGCTTCGAAATGTCCTGTGAAAGCTATTGAGGGTGAAAGGAAAAAAGCTCATTTCATTCACCAGGAAATATGCATTAAATGCGGTGATTGCTATTCACGCTGTAAGTTTGATGCGATTATTGTTTCATAGACCTTATAAGTAAAACTAAATATTGCATTTAAAATAATGAGTGACGATTTGAACATAATACTCAACGGTAAGATAGTAAAAGGATCAAGGGGTGAAACTATTCTTAGCCTCGCAAAACGAAACGGGATAAGTATACCCACATTATGCAACGATCCCAGGATTGAACCTTATACATCATGTTACATTTGTGTGGTTGAAGTTGATGGTATGAGAGGCCTTCAACCATCATGCTCCACGAAGATTTTCGAAGGCATGAAGATCGATACTGATAACCGTAAAGTTAAAACTGCACGCAAAACTGCACTTGATCTGCTACTGAGTAATCATTATGCCGATTGTCTTGGACCGTGCAAACAAACATGTCCTGCCGGTGTTGACGTTCAGGGTTATATTTCTTTGATTGACAAAGGCATGTATAGAGAGGCTGTTGCCCTCATTAAGGAAACAAATCCCCTGCCGGCCATTTGCGGACGTGTTTGTGTCCGGCCATGCGAGGTTGCATGCCGTCGTAACCTTCTTGGTGAAGGTGCACCTGTAGGAATCGATTACCTGAAACGGTTCGCTTCAGATATTGACCTTGCCTCGCCTGATAAATTCAAGCCTGTGATAAAGTCCGATACAGGAAAAAAAGTAGCTGTTATCGGTGCCGGCCCTGGTGGCCTGTCATGCGGGTTTTTCCTCAGAAAGGAAGGACACCAGGTAGACATTTTCGAAGCCAGTCCGATGGCTGGAGGATGGTTGCGCTATGGTATTCCGGAATACAGACTTCCAAATGACCTTCTCCAGAAAGAAGTGGACAATATAACAGAAATGGGCGTTAATATCTTCTTCAACCGGCGATTGGGAGCTGACCTGAGCTATAAAGAACTTAAAGATAATTATGATGCTGTAATCCTTACAATAGGATCACAGAAAGGAACCGGTATCGGTTGCGAAGGTGATGATGCCAAAAACGTTTTTCCCGGTATTGATTTTCTCAAAACAATGGAAATTACCGGCGAACGGTTTGATTTTACAGGAAAGACCGTGGCTGTTATCGGAGGAGGTAATACTGCAATGGATTGTTGCCGGAGTTCCATACGTTGCGGAGCATCAAAGGTTTTTGTTATTTACCGCCGTACAGAAAAGGAAATGCCGGCAAACCCTATTGAAATTCATGAATCAAAACTTGAAGGTGTTGAATACATGTTCCTGACTGCTCCGATAAAGGTTAATAAAGATAAAACCGGAAAGTTGAAATCCATTTCCTGTATAAAAATGGAATTGGGTGAACCTGACAGTTCGGGGAGAAGAAGACCTATTCCGGTTCCTGATTCAGAGTTTGAGGTAAATGTAGATTACGCACTGGCTGCAATCGGTCAGAAAACTGATATTAATTTCCTCGATGATATAAATGCAAATTCTATTGACGGCCAGCTTAATCCGAACAAATGGGGAGACATTGAAGCAGATAAGCTCACCCTGCAGACAGGCATAAAATCTGTTTTTGCTGCTGGTGATGCAGTAACAGGGCCAGCGACTTTGATTGAAGCTGTTGCTCAGGCAAGAAAGGCTTCCCTTAGTTGCCACCAGTTACTTTCAGGATTGACTGTTGAACCTCCAAAAAAAGAATTTATCAGCCGCAGGGATAATTTTATCCCTCAGGTTAAGGAAGAATACCAGGGTATTTATCCGGAACAGCTTCGTGAGGAAATGCCAACATTAGATCCGTCAAAACGAAATAATTTCAGTGAGGTGGAACTGGGTTATGCCGGTGAAGAAGTTGCGATCCATGAAGCCCAACGTTGTCTTGAATGTGGATGTTCCGAGTACTATACCTGCGACCTTAAGAAATATTCCACTGAATATGGTGCTGAACAAAAACATTTTGAAGGGGAATTCCATAAATACCATGTTGACAACCGTCATCCGTTTATTGAAATTGATAACAATAAATGTATCCTCTGCTCCCGTTGTATAAGGGTTTGCCAGGAGGTAGTAGGCGCTGGCGCCCTGGGATTAATAAATCGCGGTTCAGAAACCTATGTTGCTCCAAGCATGGGTGACCCACTCCAGAATACTACCTGCGAATCGTGTGGCATGTGCATTTCAACCTGTCCTACGGGAGCTATCACCGAAAACGTACCTTTCAAACCCGGGCCGGTTGTAACTGAAACAACAGAAACAATTTGCAACTATTGTTCCACTGGTTGCAGGATTGTTTTCCATCATAAAAATGGCTTTATCATGAAAGTTACCGGTGGTAAAGGACTAATCAATTCCGATGGTAACATTTGCAAATACCCGAAATTTGGATATCAATATCTGAATGACAGTCAGAGAATATTCAAACCACTTCTAAGGGTAAACGGAAAATTTCATGAAATAAGCTACAATAAAGCATATGAAATAATTGCAAGCAAAATAAAAGCCGTAGCCCCTGACGAAAACGCTTTTTTTGCCGGAGCAAGGCTCACCAACGAAGAGATTTACCTTATTCAGAAATTAGCCAGGGCTGGCGCAGGCACTAATAATGTTTCAAGCTTTAATTATTTTGAGACAGGTGCAGATTACAGGTACAATTCCCTATCAAACATGCATTTTTCTCAGATCAAGGGTGCGAGCAGGATTTACCTTATTGGTTCGGAGATCAATATGGATAATGCCGTTGTAGGTTTTTTGATCAATGTAGCCAGAAATAAATACGGGATTCCTGTTGATCTTATTACCACAAGAGAAGATAGTAAAATGAAAGGCAAAGTTAATAATCTGATTACAATCAAATCATATTATCATTTTATCAAAGCTGTCAACTATTACCTTCTTGCAAATAATTACGAGAATCAATTATTTATTAATAATAATTGTTCGGGCTTTAATACATATAAAGAAGCTTTGCATTCTGAAAATTTTATGGCGTTAATTAAGGCGTCAGGCGTTCCAAAAATGGATAATATTATTGAGTTTGCCCGCCAGTACAACAGGGAAATGAATGCCGTAATCTTTTTCTCGGAAAAAGAATTATCGACCAACTCATGTTATGAAATTTTTAACCTGAGCCTGCTAACAGGAAAACTTGGCAAAACGTCGAACGGACTTATTTCTCTTAAAGAAAAAAATAACGCACAGGGTCTTTTCGATATGGGTGCGTTTCCGGGAATAATGACCGGTAACCAGGATACTGCCAATAAAAAAACAACAGAGAGATTTAAGGAATTCTGGAAACTTGAAACACTACCCGATACAATTAATAATGACCAGTACGGGCTTATGGAGGCAGGGATAATTAAAAACATGTTTATCTTCGGCGAAGACCCCATAAGTTGCGCCATTTATTCGGAAAAAGTGAATGATTGGTTTGATAAAGCTGAATTCATAATGGTTCAGGATTATTTCATTACTGAAACAGCAAAAAAGGCAAGCCTGATTTTACCTGCTTCATTTCCTTTTGAATCAGGCGGGAGTTTTACCAATACTCAGAAAATGATACAGAAAATTGACAAGTGGGATTTCAGGAGAAAAGACCAGCCTGAGAAATTATCATTTGAACAATTAATTGATTTATTGGCAATTTATAATTCTAACGGGCTTCACTCATTAGACGATGTGATATCGGAAATAAGTTCACTCCTTCCTCAAACTGAAAAATCGAAAGGTTATGAATTTATACATACTGCCAGAGATAATTTCTCCAGAATGTTTAAATATGGTTGCGATACAGTAAATCTGAAAATCGAAAAAGAATTTGAAAATATTTCAACAGATCATAGTAATTAATTGTTATTAGTTTAAATTTACATCATCTATGTATAATTTTATTACCATAAATGTAAATTGTCCGTCGTGTGCAAATTCACTGATGGATAAAATTCATACGGTTGACAATGAGCCAAGTATTCACCTGAAAATTGAAGCGGGAAGCCGTAGGGGGAATATTCGCCTGAGTTCGATTTACGGCAGTTTTAATTTCCTTAGTGATATTAATCCTGAAGTTAATGAAGTTGTAAAATTATCGTGCCCTCAATGCAGTGCCCTGCTTGAAAGCCAGGAGTACTGCAGAATATGTAATGCCCCGATGGCTTACCTGAATCTCAACATGGGCGGAAGAGTCAGTTTTTGTACCAGAATAAGCTGCAAGAACCATTCCGTTGAATTCGAAGATCTTTCAACCGCTCTTACTAAACTTTACAGCGATTTCAGCCTGGAAGCCAAAACGCCGAATGAACATATTTATGAAAAGAAAGAGCATGTACGAACCGAAGCCGATGAGAAAAGTGAAATTATCGAAACAGGTACATTCCTGCAATCTTACTGCCCTTACTGCAAAAAATCACTCATTGTCGATGGCATGTTAAAACTGAAAGTCAAGTCTGAAGATTCAGGTTATTTGATGTTAAGCCCTTATTTAAATGTCTTTTCATCCAAATCAACTATCTTTTTGCCTGAAGATAAGGTTTTAGGTGACATTCAGTGTCCATTCTGTGATCATACTCTTCTTTTGGAAGTACCAAAATGTGAACAATGCGGTTCTCAGATTGCCAGAATTGCAATCAGCGCGCGAACCAGGCTGATAGATTTTTATATGTGCTCCAAAAAAGGATGCAGATGGCACGGCTTAAGTAAGGAAGATATCGATGAAATAAGGCTTGACGATAGCCTGGAATGGTAAACTCAGTTGAAAGTTCATAAAGTTAAAAGTTTTTTAAAGCGGAATGCAAAATGTTGACCTTTATATCATATGCCAAATATTTAATGCTTTAAACTTTTCACAACTATGGTAATGAAATTGACACTCTTATAACATAGAACTTAACTCTACATTATAAACTCTGACAAAGATGTTTCAAATCGTAAGAAAACAGGAATTGGCAAAGGGGACAGTTATCCGGTTCGACATTAATGCACCCAAGATTGCAAAAAAGATCAAACCAGGCCAGTTTATTATTCTGAGAGTAAATGAGACAGGCGAGCGTATTCCACTTACTGTTGCTGATAAAGATGAATTTGCAGGAATAATCACAATTATTTTCCAGGTAGTTGGCAAAACCACAGCACTTATGCGTTCCCTGAAGGATGGCGATATGATAAAAGACGTTGTAGGCCCGCTTGGTAAACCCGCTGAAATACACAACGTTGGAACTGTAGTTATGGTTGGCGGAGGAACAGGGGTTGCAATATTATACCACATCGCAAAAGCATTTAAAGAAGTCGGGAATACAGTGATTGGAATTATTGGTGCACGCGACCATGATCTTTTAATACTTGAAAACGAGATGCGTGCAATATGCGATGAACTGATTATCACTACAGATGATGGAAGCTATGGTCAGCGTGGATTTGTAACCGATCCTCTTAAGAAATACTTGGAAGAACGTTATGATATTAAGCTTGTGTATTCCATTGGCCCTATCGTAATGATGAAAAATGTATGTAAACTGACCAAAAAATATAACATGCCAACCATGGTAAGCCTTAACCCTATTATGATCGATGGTACCGGTATGTGTGGAGGATGCCGCGTGAAAGTGGCTGACAAAACTCAGTTCTGTTGTGTGGATGGTCCTGATTTTGATGGCCATACAGTTGATTTTGACGAACTTGAAAAACGTAATTCCTTGTACCTGAAAGACGAGAAAACATCATTGCTATTTTCAATAAGATAATAACACTATTATTATGTTAGATCTGGATGTCAAATATTTAAAGTTTAAATCTTATTTAAATACTTATTGTCCTCATTGCCACCAGAGTTTCAATGTTGAGAAAAGGGACCTGAAGCAGTTGGTTTTTAATGGTTCATATAAAGGTGAGCCGCTCGATCTGATCCTTAGTCCATACCTTGACGTTTTCGACAGTGAAAGCTCCATTCAGGTTGAAACCGGCGGCAAACTTGATGATCTTATTTGTCCTTTCTGCAAAAAAAGCCTTGTAGCAACAGATTTAACGTGTGGTGAATGCGGATCGCCCATTGCACAGGTTATTATCTCTGCATTATCAAAACTTATCCCATTTTATATTTGCCTGAAAAAAGATTGTGAATGGCACGGACTTACAAAAGCCGATGAAAGGAGAATAAAACTTAAAATCCCCCGCCAGGAAATGCCGGAGCAGGATCAAACACTACGCATTCATAATCACCAGGAAGTACCATATGGTTATACTACTGAGCTGGCTTCGTTGGAAGCCGGCAGGTGCCTCCAATGTAAAGTGCCAAAATGTGTGGAAGGATGCCCTGTTAATATTGATATCCCTGCCTTTATCAAGTTGATGCGCGAGGATGACTTCGACGGCGCCGCCAAAAAGATAAAAGAAAGAAATGTTCTCCCTGCGATATGTGGCAGGGTATGCCCGCAGGAAAGCCAGTGCGAGAATAAATGTGTGCTTGGCTACAAGGATAGACCTGTGGCAATAGGCCGCCTCGAAAGATTTGTGGCTGATTTTGAACGCAAAATGGAACTGGTTAAAGTACCTGTAATAAAAAACAAAACTAATAAACGTATTGCAGTTGTAGGATCAGGGCCCGGGGGATTAACCGTAGCCGCTGATATGGCTTTGAATGGTTATTCGGTAACCGTTTTTGAAGCGCTTCATGAGTTGGGTGGTGTCTTGACTTATGGTATCCCCGAATTCCGTCTGCCAAAATCTATAGTTCAGTTCGAGATAAACTTCCTTAAAGAAATCGGGGTAAGATTTGAAGTCAACCATATTATCGGAACTCTTCTGACTATTGATGAATTACTTGAGTATTTTGATGCCGTATATCTCGGTGTTGGTGCCGGTTTGCCGCAATTCATGGATGTTGAAGGGGAAAGTCTTGGAAATGTATTTTCCTCAAATGAATATCTTACACGCATGAACCTTATGAAGGCTTACCGTTTTCCAGAGTATGATACACCTATGCCGCGAGGCAGTAAGGTAGTTGTAATCGGAGGTGGAAATGTGGCCATGGACTGTGCACGAACTGCCATTCGTACAGGCTCAGGTGAGGTCACCGTTGCTTACAGACGTTCGCGTCATGAATTGCCTGCCCGTCAGGAAGAAGTTCATCATGCCGAAGAAGAGGGAATAAAGTTCAAACTGCTTACCAGCCCTGTCAGATATATCGGTACTGATTTTAATACCATAAAAGCGGTTGAATGTATAAAAATGCAACTTGGTGAACCCGACAGCTCAGGCCGCCGAAGACCGATGTCTATTGAAAATTCAAACTTTACCATTGAATGCGATCTTGCAATAGTCGCAATAGGTACAAGCCCAAATCCTATTTTATTCAATACAACTCCCAACCTGAAACGCAACAAGTGGGGTTATATAGAAGTAAATCCCGACACTATGGAAACATCAATTGAAAATGTATATGCCGGTGGAGATATCGTTACCGGCTCTGCAACAGTGATTCTTGCAATGGGAGCTGGCAGAACTGCCGCAAACGCCATGCATAAGAAACTGAGCATGGTTGAATCAAAAGTTAAAAAAGTAATAGCTTGAATTATTATAATTATTTGAGGTAATTAATTATTATATTATGGAAAACTTTAATTCTATCGAAGAAATTCTTGATTTTGCCATCGGAGAAGAACAGGCAGCTGTTGATTTTTATACAGGTTTGGCTGCGAAAGCAAAGAATGAGGATATGAAGTCGGCTTTTGAAGAATTTGCCATGGAAGAAGTAAAGCATAAAGCAAGGCTTGCAAAAATAAAAAACGAAGGTGTATTTGATTTACCGACAGGAAAAGTTACAGATTTAAAAATCAGCGACTACCTTGTTAACATCAAACCCCATGAAAATATGTCTTACCAGGAAGCATTGATACTGGCGATGAAAAAAGAAAAATCAGCATTCCTTTTATACTCAAAACTTGCAGATCGTTCACCAAATTCTCAGCTTAAGGAACTTTTTCTAAATCTGGCAATGGAAGAATCAAGGCACAAGCTGCGATTTGAAATAGAATACGACGATTTCGTGTTACGCGAAAACTGAGTATTACAGGATTAACCTGTTAATAGGTTCTGTCTTTCGGTAATATTCATAAAATGAATAGTGATCCGCCTGCGACGGGGTGATTTGTGTCGTGATTTGATAATCGTCAATCCTGCCATCTTCTTTTTTCACCATTATTAAACCTCTCTGCCAAAAGATTGTTACTTTTGGGATTCAAACCTGAAATATATCGAATTGTGCATGGACAAATTTGCATATCTGGGAAGCAGTGAAATCGGGAGTGTGGAAGTATTATACAGGAATTACCTTTCCGATCCTTCGTCAGTTGGGGAAAGCTGGCAAAAATTCTTCGAAGGATTTGAATTTGCAGTAAAAAACTATCATACTGACGAATATTTTTCTGAGGCTGTTGACAAAGAATTTAAGGTAATGAATCTTATTGATAGCTACCGAAGCAGGGGTCATTTTTTTACGCGTACCAATCCTGTGAGGTCACGCCGGACTTATTTCCCCACTCTTGATATTCAAAATTTCGGGTTATCAGAAAAAGATATTGATACCGTATTCCAGGCAGGTAAAGAGATCGGCATAGGTCCATCTTCGCTGGCCAACATTGTAAAACATCTGCAACAAACTTACTGTATGTCTGTAGGTGTCGAGTACCAGTATATCCGTGAGGCGGAGGTTATAAAGTGGTTACAGGAAAAGATGGAAAGTTCAAAAAATTCTGCTGAATTTTCAAGTAATGAACGCAGGCATATATACGAACACCTTGTTGCAGCTTCAGGGTTTGAACGTTTTATTCATAAAAAATTCATCGGCCAGAAAAGATTTTCACTTGAAGGAACAGAATCACTCATTCCAGCATTTGATGCAGTTATCGAAAAAGGCTCTGAACTTGGCATTTCGGAATTTGTAATTGGAATGGCTCACCGCGGACGTTTGAACGTTCTTGCCAATATTATGAAGAAACCCTATGAACATATTTTTAAAGAGTATACCGGCAGCGGGTACGAAGAAGGAATCGTTTATGGTGATGTAAAATATCACCTGGGTTACAACAACGAAATAACTACCGACAGTGGAAGGAAAGCCATCCTTAACCTGGTGACAAATCCATCACATCTTGAAACCGTCAGCGGTTTAATTCAGGGAATTGCGCATTCAAGGATATTGAACAAATATAATAACGACTTCAGTAAATGCGCAGTTATTAGCATTCATGGTGATGCCGCTATTGCAGCACAGGGAGTTGTTTATGAAGTGATACAAATGTCACAATTAGAAGGATATAAAACCGGCGGTACAATCCACATCGTCATAAATAACCAGGTGGGTTTTACCACCAACTATACCGATGCACGCTCAAGTATATATTGTACCGACGTGGCAAAAACAATTAAATCGCCTGTGTTTCATGTTAACAGCGACGACATAGAAGCGTTAATATATACCATGAGGCTCGCAGTTGAATTCAGGCAGATATTTCACCGCGATGTGTTTATTGATATTCTTTCTTACCGCAAATATGGTCATAATGAAGGAGACGAACCGAGGTTTACACAACCATTACTATATAAGGCTATAGCAGCACATCCTAATCCCAGGGATATTTATGCTCAAAAACTGATTGAGCTTGGTATTATTAATTCAACTGAAAAAGAAACATCAGAAAAGAGTTTCAACCTTCGGCTTGAAAAAAAATTCAACCTTATTGAATCATTACCTAAAGTTCCCTTCCGGCGTTTTATGGCAGACACCTGGAAAGGTTTTCATTATGCTGATGAGGATAATGTTTTCGCAACCGTAAATACAGGCGTTCCTAAGGATGTAATTAAAGACCTTGCACAAAAAATAAATTATTTACCAACGGATTCAAAATTCTTTGATAAAATTGTAAAGCTTGCAGGAGACCGGGAAAAAATGATATCGGAAGGAAGGGTTGACTGGGCTATGGCCGAATTGCTGGCCTATGCAACATTACTCAGCGAAGGAATACCTGTT
>Ga0247841_10011960_pt1 | contig 11409 bp, 14 predicted proteins | sample LaCruzMarch2015__2_FD_192410 | JGI IMG/M metagenome (GOLD analysis project Ga0247841, IMG submission 192410) | Freshwater microbial communities from meromictic Lake La Cruz, Castile-La Mancha, Spain - LaCruzMarch2015_18m | ecosystem: Environmental > Aquatic > Freshwater > Lake | place: Spain...
GATTTGCCGGGAATTATAGAAAATGCAGCCACAGGAAAGGGTTTTGGGAGAAAGGTTTTATCGGTAGTTCGTGCTAGTGATCTCGTCATATTGATGACTGACTATAAGAGAATTGATTGGTTATCCAAGATAGAAAAAGAACTTTACGATAGTGGAATTAGAGTAAATACTGAGCCGCCAAAAATTTTAATTCACAAGACTCATAAAGGATCACTTAGAATTGTTGATCCTTATAAAAATTTTAATGAAGAGACAATAACTGATATTGCAACTGAGATGGGATTTTCAAATGCAATTATTCAAATTAATGAAAAGATAGGCAGTATTGATAGATTGATTGATGGAATGGTGAAGTCGAGAAAATACTTACCTCTCATCAACGTAATTAATAAAGTTGATGAAATTAAAAATTACGAATTAAAAATTAAAAATGATAATTGTATTTATTTAAGTGCTGATAAGGGGGATGGAATAGATAAATTAAAAGAAAAAGTTTGGGAGAAGTTGGGGATGGTGAGGGTTTATCTAAAACGAGAAAGAACGAGTGAGCCGGATAAACGAGATCCGTTAATTATCAAAAATGATAAAACGGTGGGTGATGTTTTGAAAAAGATTTCGAATCAAATGAGTCAGGATATTACGAGGGTTTTTGTCTGGGGCAAAAAAGTTAAATTTGCTGGTCAGGAAGTTTCGTTTTCGTATCCGGTGTTTGATGAGATGGAGTTATGGTTTGGAAGATAATTTATTTTTTTTAATAAATCGTCAATTAATTTGTTTTGTTCTTCTCTTGTAAGGCCGTCATGTGATATATGTTTTTTGGCACCTTTTTTGTCTTCTTTAATAATTTTTGCTAGATCTTCAGGTTTATTTTCTGGTGGCATTTCTTATTTTAGCACTTCTGGATTTTAATTCGGTTTTGAGGATTTTTGGACTGGCTTCAAAAAGTTTTTGGGCTTCGGTGTTGGGGCGAGGAGAATAACGGAAGGTGTGGATTTTTTTAAAATTAATTTTTTTACAAATATCTAAAGTGTCTTGAAAATCTTGTTCGGTTTCGGTGGGAAAACCAACGATGACGTCTGTTCCGAAAGATAAATCTCCTCCTCCCCCGCCACTGCGGGGGGGACCCTCTTTGTCAAGAGGGATTTGTTTTAGTTTATTAAATATATTTATTATTTTTTTTGTATCGTATGGGCGGTGCATGAGTTTTAAAATACGATCACTCCCCGACTGAATGGGAATGTGAAGAAAATGAGAAATTCGAGGGTTAGATAATAATTTAATAAATTTTTCATCAATACAATTTAAGGGAATTGAACCAAAAGAAATTAATTTAATATTTGTTTCAGCTAATATTTTTTCTAGTAATGCAGAAAAGCCATCTTTATATTGAATCAAATTGACGCCGGTAATAATAATTTCATCATAATCATTTTCGATTTTTTTGATGGTTTTGATGGCATCAGAAATTGGTAAAGAAAAAAGATAGGGTCGTTTTTTTGGGACGATGCAATAGGTACAATTTTGGGTGCAACCGGATTGAATTTTTAAAATAAAACGACGGCTTGAAGAAAATTTATCGTTTATTTTTTCTGTATAAAAACTTTTTAAATTATTTAATATTTTTTCTTTGTTTTTATTATCTATTGAAATAATATTTTTTAATTTAGAAAAATTGGCACAGCCGGTGACAATAATTTTGGCATCGGGAAATTTTTTTTGTAAAATTCTAATTTTTGAAAGTGATTCGATTTCACCTTTTTTGGTGATGGCACAGGTGTTAACAAAGATGATAGATGGTAGATCGTTGACCCGCCTGCCGGACGGGCAGGTCGTAGAAGGACGATAACCCTTTTCAATTAAAGCTTGGGACCATTGATTAGTTTCGGCGGCATTGACACGACAACCAAAATTTATGGCAAGAAAAGTTTTAGTCATAATTATTAGCGCGGATTTTTTTCTATAAAATCTTTGATGTAATCCATGATATCGACAGTGGTTTGCCAACCAAGCTCTTGTCGGGCTTTGTCGGGGGCGTCACCCGATTCGATTCTGCCAGGATTGCCATCAATTAATTTAACTGGACCACCAAAAGCCTCGGCTATTTCTAGAACAGAATATTCTTTGGTGTTACCTAGTGTGTAGCCATCACCATTGCCTTTTTCGCCAACCATTATCATGCCTTTGGCAAGATCCTTGACATAGGTAAAATTTCGTTTTTGAGTGCCAGGTTTGACGACCGTAAATTCTTGATTTTGTAAATAAAGTTGTTCGAAATGGGCAATCAAAGTGGCATATTTGCCGGTACCTTTTTCGCGCGGTCCAAAAGCGTTGTAGAAATAACAAATAGCATAAGGCAAGTTATACCAAAGACCATAATTGTTGATTAGATCGACGTTAGTGGCTTTGGTAAAGGCATAGGGGCTTTGGTGGCTGCCACCATCGCCTTCGGCGGCGAATTTGGTACTGGAGGCGGCATAGACTAATTTGCCAACTTTTCTATTTTTGCAAAATTCGACGACTGCAAAAGTGCCGACGATATTCATTTCATAAACTTTCTTTACATCGTCAAATGACGGAGCGACACGAGCATATTCGCCCAAATGATAGACAATATCCGGTGTTTCTGGAATTAAAGTATCAATATCTTTGGTATGACCAGTTCTGTATTCTGCCCCATCGATGTGATTGTCGGTCGAACCATTAAAATAATTATCAAGAGAAATTACCTTATTATCGGGATTTTTGACAAGTTCTTCGATAATGTGTGAGCCGACATGTCCGGCCCCACCGGTGACCAAGATTGTTTTCATAGTATATTGTAACAAATTACTTCTTGTACCATTGTTTTTGTGCCGTATTATATCCCCAAGTTTCCTGTGTTTTATAATAAAAACAAGTATTGTCTACTAATGTCGGGGGAATTTTTTCATTTATTACTATTTCACACTCCCAAGCGTCTTGAGTTGCTAATAATTTTCTCCATTTTTCGTTTTCTTTTTTCCAAATAGTTGCTACACCAGGTCCAGTTTTGCTACCAATTGATATATAGGCAAAATTTTCATCAGTCTTATTTATCTCAAAAATAACATCAGGGTCGTTTTTGGGATTAATGAATGGTAATAATTCCACTTTTAAATTTTCAAGTTTTTGTTTTTCTAAATCAATATGGGTTGTTTCTATTTCCCATTTCTTTAAACTTTGATTGTATTTGTATGCGCCATATGTTCCTTTTTGTTTATCGGAATAAATACAGCCATAATCAACTAATATAGGAGGAATATTTTCTTTAAATATAACATCGCAAACCCAATCTCCGTTTACACCAATTAGATGTTTCCATGTTTCTGCTTCTTTTTTTAATATATGCCAAGCATTTTCATAACCGACTAAAGCAAAGTCTCCTTCGGTTTTTTTAATCTCAAAAGTAAAATTTGGATCGTTTTTTGGGTTAATAAATAAGGATATTTCTTGTTCAACGGTTTTTGTTGGTTCAGGTATTATTGTTGATATTGATGTGGGTTCGGTTGTTGGGATAGCGACGATATCTTTTTTATCCTTAGTTAAGGTTAAAATTTGTTTTTGTTGATACAAAATAAAGCCTAACAATAGGACAATTATTACTCCGGTGATCATTGGCCATAATATTTTTTTCTTGGGCTCGATGATTTCTGGAGGAATAACTGGCGCTTGTGGGGTGGGGATTATTTCGTTTTCCATAGTTTATCCTATCATATTTTGCTTTTTTCCCAAATTTGGGTGTTATGGTTATAGTTCCATAAATCGGATGTATCAAAATAATAACAAAAATCATCTACTAAAGATGGAGGGATATTATTCTTGAAGACTATTTCACAATTTGGTCCCAATTCTCCGTTAAATGTTTGCATTACTACTGTCCAGACACCATTTATTTTTTTATAAGTAGTAGAAGTACCGTATGTCCCAATTTTTACATAATTTGCTTCAGCTTTTAAAATATAGAATCTTGGCCCTGCAATATAATTTGGGAAAACAACAGGATACATTTCTTTATAAAGTGGTGGAGTTTCACCAATTATTTCACCGCAGTCTATTGTTTTTGGTGAAATATCTATAATTTGGCATTTAATACTGTTTCCTTCGCTGTTTCTTACTAATCCTTCAATTTCTCCATTTACTGAATTCTTCTTACTATTATCAAATTGGCCAAAATTTGCGTTCCATACATTGTAAAAGCATAATTCTTCATTCTTATCTTTTTGGTCAAAATAAAATGAAAAAGAATCACCAAGTATTAAATTTATGTCTTTATTTTCTTCAATCCAAAGAAATCCACCACCTTCAAGGGTATCTTTGCTTTCCATAACATTGGTATTTGGACACAAGGTGGAGATATCGCTTTTTAATTTTGTATAGAAGGCAAGGTATTCTGGAGACATGGCTCTAGTTGGTTCTGGTTGGAGAAAACCCGTTGGAGTGGGTATTGGACCTGAAACAATAGTTTTTTTGGTGATTTGTTTTTGTTGATAAAAAATAAAACCAATTAATAAAACAAAAATTATGCCAATGATTATTAGTAACAATATTTTTTTCTTGGGTTTGATGATTTCTGGTGGAATGATTGGCGCTTGCGGGGTGGGGGTTATTTCGTTTTCCATAATTTATTTTACATTTTTAATTTATGGAAAAATATTTTTTAAATTTTTGGCGATGCAATTATTATCTACCTGACCTTCTGTGCCATAACATTCAAGACAAACGCTTTGAGACATTAGGTCACTATCTTTTAAAAGCTTAGAGTTTAAACTAACGGTCGGGAGAAATTGTTCATTATTTAAATCAAAATCTTTTCTAATTAAAATACTATTATTAACTTGAATAGCTTGACTAATAATATTATCTTTAAAATTTAATATCATTGGGGGAAAACCATATTCGCTTTTTTCAGTGAAATCGGCAAAAACTATTTTATTTGTAAATTTGTTTTTTGTAATATCATAAATTTGGGTAAGCATGAGATTTTGACATTGAGACAAACCAGTGGTAGTTTCCATGAAAGAAACTAATAGTTTATTGTCATTAATTATATAGATTAAAAGAGGACGAGGTGCATCATCTATGCTGTGTGTTTCCTTAAAAAGATTATTTGTTAATTGTGTATATTTGCCTGTTTCTACACTAAATTTGAAAATATCGATTGTTTCATTATTATGATAATTGACGATAGCATAAATATTTTGACATTTTTTATCAAAAGTATAATCATTGATTTGTGCTGTTTTGTCAATTTTTTGTAATTGTATATTAGTAAGGGTTATTTCAAGTCCGTTTTTGTTTTGACAGGAATGACGAATTAGGTCAAAATTTTTGGTTCCTTCGGGTAATAATGGAGTTCTCCAATCAAGCGAAACAAGGTTATTAGTAAGATCTTTTTTATTATTTTTTGGTTGCCAAATTTTTATTCCAAGTGAACTGACAATGCCTATTATTAGAATAATTGGTATAAGTTTTTTCATAATTAATTATACTCTGCCGAGCCATTCTTTTTTTAATTGCGAGAAAGTGCCGTTTTTGAGGGCGTTGCGGATCAGTTGGGTGGTATTGATCATAAAAGCGAGATTGTGATAAGTGAGGAGGCGGTAGGCGAGCAATTCTTGGGTTTTGAAGAGATGATGGATGTAGGCTTTGTCGTAATTTTTACAGACATAGCAGTTGCAGGTAGAATCGAGAGGGGTAGTGTCTTTTTGGTATTTAATCGGCAGGATACGATACTTGAAGCCTGTGACATCTCGAGTCAAAACATAGCCGGCACGACCCATGCGGGTGGGAAGGGTGCAATCCATGGAGGTGACACCTTCGCCAAAGAAGTCAAAAAGATCATCGATCTCCCCTACTCCGAGTAAATGAATCGGTTTTTTGGCTTTTAAAATTGTGGGTAAAACCCAGCCGACAGCCTGACGCATTTTATCTTTTGGTTCGCCGACAGAAACGCCGCCGATAGCGATGCCGTCAAAATCCTGATCACAAATGAATTTTGCCGATTCTTGCCTTAAATCTTTGAAATAACTACCTTGAACAACGCCATATAATTTCAAGTCTTGTTTGAGTTTTTTGTTTAATTTTTTGTGTTCAACGAGTGAGCGGACAGCCCAGCGATGGGTGCGATCAAGGGCTTGGGTGGCATAATCTTTTTTGGCGGGATAGGGAGTGCATTCATCGAAAGCAATAATATAATTAGCGGCGAGATTGTGTTGAATTTGAATGGATTTTTCTGGGGTAAAAAAGTGTTTTGAGCCGTCGAGGTGTGAGGTAAATTCGACACCATCTTCGGAAATTTTGACTAATTTTCCGTGAGCATCGGTTTCGCGGCCAAGTGAAAAAACCTGAAATCCGCCGGAATCTGTAATGATATTGCCGTCCCATCGGGTAAATTTATGAAGCCCACCAAGTTTTTTGATGACTTTATCGCCGGGACGAAGATATAAGTGATACGTGTTACAAAAGAAAATTTCGATGCCAATGGTTTTGAAATCTTCCGGAGTTAGGGATTTGATTGAGGCTTGGGTGCCGACTGGAACGAAGGTGGGTTGACAAAGCATGTTAGAATTATATCAAATGAAGAAAGAAGGTCGTTCCCTAGATGGTGGTCGAGGCCAACAAAGTGGTTGCGGCGATGGAACGATATATGGAAATGAAGGTGACGCTCAAAAACCAGAAGAAAAGGGAGAAAAGCCTAAGAATAGATTATGGGTTCTTGAAATATTTGGAGCGGTTCGTGAAAAGGGTACGTTAAATCGGAGAAAGGGACTCTGAAGGTATGAGGGCGAATTCTTTGACAGTGAATGTTGCCGGAAGGATTTGAATTTTATTGGTGGCTTTTTCCCGGGTTTCCATATCATAATCACCGTACATTAGGCTAATATGAGGCATAAAGACATCATTTTCAAAACCAAATAATTTTTTGGCGTCAAGATTTAACTGCATTAATTTGGCGGTGGAATTGACTCGGACAAAAACGCATCGGGCAGAGGTAGTGCTAAAAGAAACCGGACCAAGACTTAATTCCAGTCCGATTAGATTTTTATTTAATGTTTCTAGTTTTTGTTTAATTTCCGAGGGATCCATTTCGATGTGTTCCAGAATTGTCAGATGAGGTTGGAAAGTAGGACTGTTGTATTCCCGACTCAATTTATCAATAATAGTTTTTAGTTGACCGTAAACCGGTTCCGATGGTATTAGCCAGATGGTGTATTGCATAATTTGGAGCGGGTGAGCGGAATTGAACCGCCTACTACTCCTTGGAAGGGAGTCATTTTACCGGTAAACTACACCCGCGAGTTCTTAAGCACTATTTTAACTTATCATGGGGACATTTACCATACATACCTATTGCTTGATTGCAATTATGACATAAAACTCTAAAACCATCAGGAAAATTATTTTTCTTTATCCAAAAGTATATATATCCTTTTCCAATTTTTGATCTGTGTTGTGTTCCACCACCATCAATATGATCTATTGAGAGAAATTCAATTATTTTTTCTCCACAACATGCACATTGGATTTCATTTGCACAATAATGAGAAAAAACTAATTTTTTAATTCTTGCATGATAGGCCCTTTGTTTTGGTAATATTGTTTCTCGATTATTTTTATACCACTTTTTCCAACTTTCTTTTCGCTTAATTAAATCTTTAATCGGCATAGTATATTGTAGCCTTTTTGGGCTAAATATTGCTATAATAAGCACATTGCCGGGGTGGTGAAATTGGTATACACGCAAGACTTAAAATCTTGTGACCTCAACAGTCGTGCGGGTTCGACCCCCGCCCTCGGCACCGGGGATTGGCGCAATTGGCTAGCGCGCATGGTTTGGGACCATGAGGTTGCTGGTTCGAATCCAGTATCCCCGACTAGATACTGCATTGAGTGTTTTATGCATAGTGTTAAATGGTTCTTTTAGCCGATATTTAGTCACTTTTTCACCATCAACAAATAAGTTCAAGAATATCAAACGGACAATCGTATCTTTTCCGATTGGGTTTGCCGATTTGATTATGTTTTCGGCATTTTTTACTAAGTTCAAGAACTGTTCTAAAGACAAAATATCTTCTTCTGGATTTCCAAGCTTTTTTTTATTTCGTTCAAGTTCTTGGCTAATCGACTCTTTTTCTCTGTCTAGTTGTTCGATTTTCTCTTCATAATTTTTCTTTGCAGTGCCCTTACAACCTGAATCGACTAACCTTAGGCTTCTTTGATTTATTTCAGAATCAATGGCAGTTAGTGAGCCTTGTAAACTCCTAATTTGTGTTTTTAATTCAACCTGTTTTGCCACGTTGAGTTGTTTCAAATTCTCATGGTATTTTTCATAATCTTTTTGAGTTAGTTTAAAATCATTTTTAAAAAAGTCATACAAAAATTCCATTATCACCTTAGCCCTGATACTTTTCTTGATATTAAGACCTTTTCTAGAACACGAGGCGTTGTCGCATCTAAAGTATAAATATCTCTTTCCACTTTGACTCTTACTGGGACCACCAAACATATTATGGTCGCAATATTCGCATTTTATAATCGTTTTGAAAGGATAGAAATTTGCTCTTTTTCTAGTGTTATATGGTGTTTGTCTAGTTCGCGATAATAATTGAACAGTATTCCATTCTTTTTCTTCAACCATTGCCTTAAAATTTTTATCAAATGACCTTAGGTCAACTTGCTGAGATGCTTGAATTAATAATCCATAATATATTGGGTCTTTAAAAACACCCGATAATATTTGAGGAGTCATTTTGATGACTCTTCCACCTTTTTTCTTCATCTTTCGACCATAACCCTTTTTATTAAGATAAACACAGATATCCTTTAATGAATCTCCATCAAGCCTCATACTCCATGCCTCTTGAATTAAATCAAAATTCTTTCCATCGGGTCGATAATTACTTCCGTCATTTACGTATCCATGTTTTGGAATGTGTGATTTACCATCGGCAAATTTACTTCTAGTACCACGCGTTACCTTTTGAGATAAATCATCAGAATATTGTTTTGATAGTACGAAGGCCATTCCCAAAAGCATTTTTCCATTAGCGTCATTAGTAAAATAATGTGTTTTGAATTTTAAGTCCTTAATTACGCCTTCATCTATTAAATTGATTATTTGACCACCTTCTAACATGTTTCTTGCCAATCTGTCAGGATTCCAAGCAATAATCCCGTCATATATCCCTTTTCCAATGTCGAGTATCATTTGTCGATAAATTGGTCTTATTTCAGGTTTTTTTGCAGATTTTTTTTCTTGTAAAACTTTGATGATTCTTAATTCTTGGCTATCTGCCATTAATTGACATTCTCTTATTTGGTCGGGAATTGACCTAATTTGTCGTTCTTTATCTGTCGTTGACCTTCTGGCATACAAGACATATTTCAATTTTGTAAAATCAAGCTCTTTTTCCGTTTCATTTATCATCTGATTGTATTGTAACAAAGATGTTACAGTATGTTCCAGTATATCGTTGAATACGTGAGTAATTCACGCCAAAAATAGTATCTATAAAAACAGTCTACGATACCCATCGCCAGAGGCTCTAAAATAGAGTTTTTAGGTAGGGGGAGGGTATTTTCTCTACCCATGCTGTGAGACTGCTTCAACTAGGACTATGTGAGTTCAAAGGCAAAATTTAATTTCCATTTTTGTTATCAACCACCCCAAAATAGGGATATAAAAAGCGTATTGTTAGTGGGTACATGACTTATCTGTCTTCCCAACTAAATCCACAGTCACGACATACATTTAGTGGTTTAGAAATTTTAGCCCCTGGAACACAAATGGCTATATTTTGTTGTATCAAATGTTTGATAAAGCCAGCCTTTACTGTTTTGATATTTCTACTGTCACATTTTGGACATTGTTTTTTAAATAGATTGAACATAATTAGTTTTAAAAATTTTATAACCCAACCGCGTCAGCTCCATATTCAGCTTGTTCTTGTGTGTATTTGTCATACTTCAATTGGTCAATTAAACTACCGCGTGAAAAAGCAGAATATTCCATATATTGTTTGGCACTTTTAGCTGCTTGTTCATTCCAGTTCGCACCAGAATTATCTGCACCGTAAACTGCATCAGCATGTGAAAATTTTTCGTATTCCAGTTGAGCAACTAGTCCATCATGAGAAAAAGCTGTATAGCTTATATAAGATTTCGCTGACCTAACAGCATTTTTTTGACTAACTGCCTCGCTTGATACTGGCGCAGGTTTATCTTCTGTTTTGACGGTTGGTAAAACTTTCTTGACGATTTTTACTGTTGGTGTAGGTTGTGTTTTTGTTGGTATATCAAGGTCAGCTTCAGGTTGAAATCTGTCTTGCTGTGTAAAAAACTGCCATACGAGCCCATTTTTCGTCATCATCTTGTTAATTATTCCCAAACCATGCTTCAAATACCAATCTTCTGGATAATATAAATTGTCGCTATTATCTCCCGCTTTTGACCAATTAACATATTGTTTTAGTTCCGTGGTATCATCGAAAAATTCGTAATATCTTTCTGGAAATTTTGAATGAAGTTCATTCGATATTTTTATGATTTCGTTTCTAGTGATAGAGGTGGGAACGATTACCGAAGACCAACTTTCAGAACCATTTCTAATCCAAGTATCTTTAACGGTGTAGCTTATGTTTCGAGGAGTAACACTTGGCATTATTGTAGGAATACTGGTCGGTGTACTTGTTGATTTATTGGTTGAATCTTTCTTATTGCCACTCGAGAACATCGAAATTGCAATAATTATTAAAATAACGGTAGTTACTGGATGTTTTGCAAAACAGCTTTTCTTTTTTGGTTGAATATCAGTTTTTGTTTTCATTTTTTGATTAATGATTAATGAAAATCGGTCGAATAATTAATCTCAGTCGTTTGTTTTTTTCCATAGATATCGACATAAATAATCTGTACTGCCTTACCATCACCACGAGTATTGAACTCGAATTGGCTAAGCTCATCCGCAACACATCGTTTTACTGTACTCAAATCCATTTCTTTTTCATCCTTCAAATCTTCGACTAAATAATCAAAGTTGACTGGATATCTGCCATATATGGTGTAATAAACATTTGCAGTTGATTTGACCACATCCACACATGAGATTTCAACGTTATTCGTCAACTTAAGGATATTCTTCTTTTTTTGGTTATCCCTAAAGAGGTTAAATACTATAAAAATGCCAATCAATAACACGAATATCATCCACTTATTAATTTTGAAAGTTTTTATGTTTTTCATATTAGATGCAAATTTAAATATTCTAATTGCCTAAATGATAGCAAAATCTTAAACAAAAGTCTATGAATACTGCGTTGTCGTTTCCAGTAGGTCCACTAACATCTTGTCATGTTGAAAAAAGATGTATTTACGCAAAAATTGGCTGAAAGA
>Ga0247841_10011964_pt1 | contig 11406 bp, 12 predicted proteins | sample LaCruzMarch2015__2_FD_192410 | JGI IMG/M metagenome (GOLD analysis project Ga0247841, IMG submission 192410) | Freshwater microbial communities from meromictic Lake La Cruz, Castile-La Mancha, Spain - LaCruzMarch2015_18m | ecosystem: Environmental > Aquatic > Freshwater > Lake | place: Spain...
TTATATATAATGTTTACTATATCATTACCGCTTATATCAGTTGGTAAATTTACATAATTATATTGCTGTTGTCTAGTATGATAAATATCATTACCGCTTATATCAGTTGGTAAATTTACATAATTATATTGCTGTTGTCTAGTATGATAAAGACCATTTTCATTATATTCTTCATAAACATGACTACTATAAGAACCATATGTTAATCCAGCCATACCACTAGTATATCGTAACATATTTGAACCTAACCCATAAATACATATTCTCGAATGTACATTATCTAATTTGATATTGAATTTAGCCATATCAATTCTACTTAAATTTAATGAACCTTCGAACCCTTCTCTTGTTCTGTCTGTATACGATTTATCATAATTTAGTGGAAAATACAATAAATGTTGATTTATTTTAATACATTTTTTTCTAACTAAAAATCTATTATAATATGTTCTATCCAGACTATTTAATTGTAATCTAATTTCATTTATTTCATCTACATTTTCACATTCAATAAAAAAACCTTTATGTATACCATCAAATGGCATTTGATAAATAAATTCATTTCTTGGATTTGGACAAATTAATTCAGTTGATGATAAAGTTTGAATAATATGTTGATGATTGTTTTGAGCCATTTGTCGTCTAATTTGAGTATCATAATAAATACCTTTATATATTAGTTTACATGATACAAAATTATTTTCTGTATTTGTTAATCTAAAACTAACGGCATGATATGCTAAACATATTAATTTAATATCATCATAAAACATTTGAAAAGGTATTGATATATAAAATTTATTATCGCATATCTCATAATCTTTTAGATGCATCATAAACCTTAAAGGAATATTTAATATTCTTGAACTACCTATTTCCATTTCTAAACAAACTTTATGACAAATATTTTTAAAGTTATTTCTATCAATATTTGGATTTAATTCTATTTCCAGATGTTCTGGACACTTAGTATCACAATCTCTTCTCATTGTTAAAATATTATTTTGAAAATTTTCTGTAAAATACTCTATAGCAAGATTTGGTGGAATATTCATAGCTTGATTTTGAGCTCCAACAGCTACTAATTGTATTAATGCCATTTTCAAATACTTGTTTTACTTTTATATCATTTTTAATAATATATATATCCACTTTTTTAAAGTGGATATATATATAATGAGCAAGAAAATGGAAAATGGTTTATTTATCTTTAGAAGAGATCTAAGAATTATAGACAATAATGGATTGAATTTTCTCTCGGAATTATGTAATAATATATATACAATTTTTATTTTTACACCTGAACAGGTTGGTTCTGGAAATAAATATAAATCAGATAATGCTGTTCAATTTATGATAGAATCACTTGATAATTTAGCTACTGAAATTAGAAAGCAAGGTGGTCATCTTCATACTTTTTATGGAAAAAATAACAAAGTTGTATCTGATTGTATTAAGGCTTGGGACATTAATATTGTTGCGTTTAATTTAGATATTACTCCTTATGCTCGAGGGAGGGATGATGAAATTGTCAAAATGTGTCAGCGAATGAAGGTTTTTGTAACATATGACCATGATTATTATTTAACTGAACCAGGGTCAATCCTAAATGGGTCGGGGGAATCATATGTTAAATTTACACCTTACTATAATCAAGCTAAAACTAAAACAGTAGAAAAACCTATTACTAAAAAACTACATTTTAAGAGTTCAGAAGCTCATATACCAAATAAAATAACACTTGATTCAGCTATGAAAAAGTTTGTTGGAGAAGAAAACGCTGATATTTTAGTAAGAGGTGGTAGATCAGAAGCATTGAAACAATTACGAATAGCCGCAAAAAATATAAATCACTATGCTGAGACTAGAGATGAATTATCGAAACCTACTTCACAATTGTCAGCTTATATAAAATTTGGCAATGTTAGCATAAGAGAAGTTTACCACGCATTTAAGTCTAATCACTCTTTTATTCGTCAGCTATACTGGAGAGATTTTTATGGACAAGTCCTCTATAATCATCCACATGTATTAGGTCATAGTTTAAATAAAAAATATGATAAAATTAAATGGCATCATAATAGCACTTGGTTTAGTGCTTGGTGTAAAGGCGAAACAGGCTTTCCTCTTGTCGACGCAAGTCAGAGACAACTTTTGCAGAGTGCTTGGACCCACAATCGTGGGAGAATGATTTCTTCCAGTATATTAATAAAAATATTACTTATTGATTGGAGAGAAGGCGAACGCTTTTATGCTGAGCATTTGGTAGATTATGATGTGGCTAATAACAACGGCGGTTGGGGCTGGAGCTCAGGCGGAGGCAGTGATTCTAATCCATATTTCCGCTACTTCAACCCATATACGCAATCAAAAGAACACGACCCAAAGTGTGAATACATCAAAAGGTGGATACCTGAGCTCAAAGATGTTCCAAACGAGGATATCCATAATTGGGATACAGCATGGGAAAAGCATAAAGATTGTGGTTATCCAAAACCCATTGTAGATTATAAAGAGCAGAGAGAAAAATCTATTAAGATGTATAAAGATGCACTTTATTAAATAATTTAAAATCAATATTATATATTATATATGGATATTGAAACGATAATTAAAGAAAATCAAGAATTAAAAACTTTAGTTTTAGAACTCCAAGAAAAATTAAAAAAGTACACAAACCCAGTATCGCATAAAGAATTTTACGAAAAAAATAAAGAAAAAATTATAAAAGAAAGAAATGAAAAAATAAAAAAATTAAAAGAAACTGACCCAGATAAGTTAAAAGAATATAGAAGAAATGCATATTTAAAACGAAAAGAAAAACTAAAAAATGAAAATATTTAGGATTTAAATAATGTAATTGTAAAGTATTTAAAATTTTTTCTTTTAGTATATTATATGAAGATTTGTCAACATAATAAACGTCAATCCAGATGTGTAGATTGTTTTGGAAGTGAAATATGTATTCACAAAAAAATTAAATATAATTGTATTGAATGTAAAGGAAATGGTATATGTGAACATAATAAAAGTAAAACACATTGTAAAGATTGTCACGGAAGTCAAATATGTCAACATATGAAAAGAAAATATAGGTGTTTAGAGTGTAATGGAAATGGAATATGCTGTCATAAAAAGATTAAGGAGTTTTGTCATTATTGTTTTGGTAGTCAAATATGTATTCATAATTTACAAAAAAGAAATTGTAAAATATGTGATGGTAAAGCGTATTGTTTACATAATAAACTTAAAACAAGATGTATTGAATGTAATGGAACAGATTTATGTAAAAATTGTGGAATAGTAAGAGCTTTAAAAAAATACGACAATCATTGCTTAAATTGCTTCATACACTTATTTCCCGACAAACCAGTAACAAGAAATTACAAAACCAAAGAAACAGCTGCATCTCAATTCATCACAACCAATTTCCCAAATTTTACTTGGAATTTAGATAAGAAGGTGGAAGATGGGTGCTCCAAAAGACGACCAGATTTGATGTGCGATTTAGGTTATCAAGTAATCATTGTTGAAATAGATGAAAATCAACATACTGATTACGATTGTTCTTGTGAAAATAAACGCATTATGCAGTTGTCTCAAGATGTAGGTCATAGACCTATTGTTTTTATAAGGTTCAATCCTGATGACTACATAAATGCGAATAATGAAAAGATAGAAAGTTGTTGGTCTCTCACTCCTAAAACCGGTATTATAAAAATAAAATAAATGAATGGAATGAACGATTAACTTCTCTAAAATCTCAAATTGAATACTGGACTAATGAAAATAATAAAACAGAAAAAACTATAGAAATAGTCCAGTTATTTTATGACGGATTCTAAATAATCTCGCAGCCATATTTTCGCGTTTTTAATCCTTAGCGTCAAGCTGAAGAATATGACCCCAAATGTGAATATATTAAAAAATGGGTTCCAGAATTAAAAGATATTCCGGCAAAAGATTTGTTAAAATGGGATACAAAATATGTTGAATATAAAGATATTAAATATCCTAAACCGATTGTTAATTATGAAGACCAGAGAGAAAAGGTTGTAAAAATGTATGCTAGCGTATTTCATTAAATATTTTAATTTAAAATTGAATAAGTTATTTATTACAATTTTAAATGTATCAAATTAAAATGAAAATTTACACCAACGTAATTAACCCATTAATGTTTGGAACTTGGGTATTAAGAGTAACTAATGATATAAATCTTGAAAAAGGTATCAATTATATTCAACTTCAAGAAGAACCCATAATTAAATTAAAGACACTTAATAAAGATGGTTTGTTTGGCATAAAAAAATCTAGAACTGCGTATATTAATAATATAAACTATATTCATGACAATTGTTATTCATTTATTTTGAACTACTCTAGAAAAAATATATATTCTTACTCATTTTTAGGTATAGAAATTCCAGAATTTAAATCTAATAGTGTTTCTTATTCTAATGAAAAAAAACTTACAATCAATTTATATGAAAAAACGTTATTAATATGTGATAACGAAAGTCCTCTATACTATATATTTGATTTATATATAGGTAAAATTAAGTACCCTAATATAGAAACAAGTATTAATACATTTATATTTACACAATTATTTAGTATATTATTGAGTATAATAATATCAAAGATTATATAAGTTATTTATATTAATTTTATTTATTAATCTAAATAAATGACAGAATTATATTCCAAGGAAGGATTTGTATTTACAAAAAATGAAAAAAATAACTATAGTTTAGTTTTTCAAATGGAAAATAATCATATGATTTTGTCAAAGATCGTTGATTTTAATTTAGTTAAACTTATTTATGATTTAAATAATGATATTTATGAAAAAGTAAATTTAAAAATAATTAATGAAAACGAGGCTACTATTAATTTATTGATGAAAAATTTATTTGAAGACTTGGGTTTATTACAACGTTTTTCTTATGTCCATATTAAAAGAACAACTCATGAAAATAGTATTTTATTTGAATCTCAAACAATAAAATCAGAAAGACCAGAAGGAATGCCAGTAGATGCTGAACTAATGCCAATCAAAACTATGAAATGTAATTGTGATATTATTACACCACACAGAATAAGATCTACATTTAATGTTTTATTTGAAAATTATATCGTGGTTCCACCAGTTGTAGAAAAATTAGTAGGTATTATTTTATATAAAATGTTTAATAGAGTAAAACAATTTATAGAAAACGTTAGAATGTAAGATATATGTATAATAATATTGTAAAAAATATTAAATCAACTATATTTCTACTTAACGCGTTCTTTATATTTGGTAGTGAAATGATGTTATATAGTGTGTTTCGTGATTATTCTTCTTTTATTGACAGATTATCTATGCGTCTAGCATCTATTAATATTCTTTATGTTAAAATATTCCAAGCATTCGCTTTAAATAATAGCTTAATTGATGATAAAACAAATAATAAACTTTTAAAATTTACAGATAACGCTCCTTGGGATTATTCTGATGTAGATTTATATCAATTAATTGAAATGTCAGATAAATATAATATACGATTACCTTATGTATATGAAAAACCAATAAATTCAGGTATGATTTCATTAGTTTTTGTCGGATATGAAAAAAATGATTCAAATAAACAAGTAATAATTAAAATGAAACGTAAAAATATTCAAGAAAAATTAGATGATGCTATTGATAATTTATTATTTTCAATGTATATATTGTCATTTATACCTATTATAAATAAATATCAATTATCTGAAGTAGTTAATAAAAATGTTGAAATAATTAAACATCAAACAAATTTCTTAGAAGAAATAGATAATATGGATAAAATTAGAGAAAATTGTAAAAATTTAAAATATGTAAAAGTACCAATCGCAGATAGAAAGGTAACAGAAGAATATCCAAATATAATATTGATGGAACGTATTGATGGATTTAAAATAAATCAAATTAAAGAAGAAGATTATAAACCATTCGCAAAATTAGTTGTAAAATTTGGATTAGTAACAACTTTATTACATGGTGTGACTCATGGTGATTTACATGGTGGAAATATTTTATTTATTAAAGATAATAATGACCAAAAATATCCTCATAAAATTGGAGTTATAGATTTTGGAATTATTTATGACGTTGGTTCACAATATAAAGGTTTATTATTTGATGTTTTCACACAGATGTTTGATGTTACACCACGTGAGTCTGCTGAAAAAATATTAAATTCAGAAATATTAGAACCTCCAGGAATATTACAAAAAATACCTACAGAAGATTATAATAATATTGTAACATGTTTAGCAGAAATACTTGATGAAACGATAAATGCTTCTAAAAAAGCTAACCAATTACAAATTTATAGGTTCGTGTCAAAATTTAAACAATATTTATCAAAAGATGAATTAGCTAATATTGGTATAAGACCTAGCGATGATTTTGTAAAATCACAACTTGCATTAGCAATGGCACATGGAGTAACATTAACTCTTTGTAAAGATGATTATATTACAATAATGGATGAAGTAATAAATGAATTGTTTAATACTAAATTGCTTTTAGAATAGTTAAAACAACTTAAATACAAGATAGCTATTGTAATTCTAAAGATTTACAATGATACACATAAAATATGTAAATTATATAACTCAGAAAGCTATAATAAATTAAATAAATATTTTGAGTAATTAAATATATTTAATTATCGTAACCCCAAGGCCAAACTAAAATAGTAGCATTAATTATATAATTTATGTAGAGTTCTTCTTTATTTCTTTGTTTATAAAATGCTACAGAAGTATTATAAATTTCATTTACATATTTTTCTTCTTTTAAATAATTATTAACTTCTGTAATAGTTTGACCAGTAGATACAATTTCATCTATTAGAATGATATTTTTACCTTCTAAATTATCATTTATACCTTCACAAATCATATATTTACCTTGGTTATAATAGAGTCTCTTTTTAATCATATCATCTATTATATCTTTTGATTGTTTATCACAATTATATTCTTCCCTCGATATTTTAACTTTATAATTTGGTAATCCAAGTTTGAGAGAAATATGGTCAGAAATAATAGCACCTCCTGTTTTAATACCAACAACTGCGTCATATTTAATTTCTGAATTTTGAATTCTCTCTACAATTTTATCCAAAGATCTTTCTAATTCACTCTAAGCTATAAAATGCTGTATTTTGTTTCTTTTTGATACTTTCATACATAGATTTATTAACCCATGAAGGAATTGGACCATAAACATGTTGGTCTATTTTAAATACTGATAATAAAGCTAATATAAATCCAATAGAAAATACAATTAAAAAACCGAATAATGATAAATTAAATTTTTTATATATTGAAGCATATAAGAATCCCAATGTAGAACCAAGTATAACCTGACCCAGTGTATGCATTTTACTTGTAATACGTTGTATACAAATTATAATTACAAATAGTAAACAAAACCATAATGGTATAAACTTATAAAAATAAAGTAAGAAGAAGAAAATTGATGATACCTCAGCATGACCTGAAGGCATTCCTATACAACTAAGTCTTAGAGTATTTGTATTATTGTTACAATTAGAAAGAGGTCTTTTAACTAGATTATAATCAAAATATGTCTGTGAAAATGTTTTCTCTAAACCATTATGAATAAAATAATGATATAATGAAAATAAAATTATAATACTAAAAAATAGAATATTAAATTTCATTAATATAATATGATATTAATTGTAAAATATTTATTATAATATGGTCTTTAAATACTTTTAAAATATATATTATATGAAATTGATTTAAATGTATAATTCAATATATATAATGCAAGTTACTATTGATAATGTTAATTATAAGTTCATTCCTTCTAAAATATCTACAATAGATAGTATTTCAAAAAAAGAATTGGTTCTCAAAAATGATGTCTATGAAAAATATAATGCTACTGCCGAACTCGAAGGTGAACTTATTATTTGTAATGACATCAATCAAATGCGGCGTTTTGAAAAGAAAATAGTTAGAGAATCTTATGAAGATTATTTAAAATATATTAAATATAGAGATCCAAAGAAAGATCAATGGATATATAATATTATTGATGGAATTTCTGAACAAGACTCTATTTTGTATAGAGACAATTTATGTATTGTTATACCTACTTACATGTGGGATGGTAAAAATACTGAAAAATTACATATATTATGTTTACCAACTGATATTTCTTTACGTTCTATTCGTTCATTAACAACATTACATATTTCTTTACTAGAACATATGAAGAAAATTACTTTAGATATTATTAAACAAAAATATGAGCTAGATGAGCACTATATTAAAATGTTTTTCCATTATGAGCCTTCTACATATCACTTACATATTCACTTTGTAAATGTATCTCATCATGATGCCAGATCTTCTGTCGAATTTTCACATGAGCTTAATAATGTAATATTTAATTTAACTATCTGTTCTGACTATTATCAGCGTGCTGTTTTAAATAAAAGAATTTAATATATACTTATTTTATGGATATAGTTCTTTTATTTCATTTACTATTGATAGCAACTTTTTATAGTATCCCTTTTTGGCCTTATGAATATTTACAATATGGTATATATATACCATTAATCATTACAATTATTTGGATAATATTTGGTGGATGTCCATTAAGTAAAATGCATAGTATAAGTAATAAAGATGGCGAATTTTCAATAGATATTTTAAGAATTTTTTATCCTAATGCTGATTCAAATTTAGCAAGAAATATAAATGCTTTTTCACTAGTATTAATTACATTAATATCAGTAAACAAATTAAATAAATTTAAAATTGAAACTAATTAAATACTTTTATTATTATTATAAATGGAAACTGAAATATCAACAATGAATCCAACTTTTATATTTGTAGATGGAAGTTATTATTGCTTTTATCGCTATTTTGCTCTTCAACAATGGTGGAAAAATGCGTATCCAGAAGAACCACTTGATGACCCTTATGCTAATGAAAAATTTGTCGAGAAATTTCGCAAAACTTTTGTCGATAATCTAGAGCAAATTCCTAAAAAACTTAAAATTCATAAACACCCAATAAAACCTATTTTAATTGTTGGTAAAGATTGTAAACGTGAGCATATTTGGCGTAATGATATTTTTAAAGATTACAAGGCTAATCGTGCTAACGGACAAGAAGATGGGTTTATGGGTGGTCCTTTCTTTAAAATGGCTTACGAAGAACAGCTTTTTCAAAAAGGTGGTGCTAAGGCTATTTTAAAACATCCGCGTTTAGAAGCTGACGATTGTATTGCTTTATCTGTAAAGCATTTACTTAATAAATATCCACTATGTAGAATTTATATCATTACAAGTGATAGAGATTATTTACAATTAAATGCGCATAATGTCGAGTTATTTACACTTACATATAAAAATTTGGCTGATGGTAAAACAGCAACTGGTAATGCACAAGATGATTTGAAAATTAAAATTCTTATGGGAGATACAAGTGATAATATTCCATCAGTATTTCCAAAATGTGGAGTTAAAACTGCGCAAAAATGTATTGAAGACGAAGAATTCTTTAAAAAGAAAATGGCTAATAATCAATCATACTATGAACAATATAAATTGAATGAACAACTTGTCAGTTTTGATAAAATTCCAGAAAATTATGTAGAAGAATTTATGGCTACAATTAAAAAATAAAATTATAAATAACATTATTTTTTAAATATTTATAAATAAATCATCTTTTATAAAATATGCTTCTCCTTCTTTTGTCCATTCTACAACCATAGTAATAATTTCTACTCCTGATTTCACAGCTTCTTTAAATGCTTCTCTATATTCAGGATCAATTATAGAAGGTTGAAATCTATCAACATCTGTTCGTTGTATTACATAACACATAATACAACGAGTTTTAGACATACGTTTAATAAGTGCCAACTCATTAATATGTTTTAATGCCCGAGGGCTAACAGGGTCAGTGCTTTTTTTTCGATAACCGTCAGGAAAATATGCCACTTTTGAATTTATAGCTCTATCATCGAAACACATTTTTTTCCTATCTTTAGATGTTACATCTTCATAATCAGCTAGAGGCACATTTTTGACTTCCAAAATAAATGGCACACCATTTTCGTCTATTCCGGAAAAGTCAAATCTTGAGTCAACAACACCAGGCACATAAATTTTTGTTTCTTTTTTATAGCTTTTTATGTTTGATAAACACGAAAGTAAATTATTTTTAAGAGCAGATTCTGTCAATTCTTCTGCTAATTTTGGATAAATACCAACGATTATTTCTTGTTCTTTCTCTCGAATAACAGAAAGATAAACTCTATATTCGCAATGAAGTTTATCGGAATTTTTATTTTTTTTTGTTTTAGGAACAGGAGCCATCAAAATATTAGCTCCAACATCTGCTAATCCACAACAACCTAGTGAAGCTGTATGACCTAATATCATATTACTTGTTGAACATATTTTAATATCAGCAACATAAGGAGTTTTTATATACTTTGATGGTCTTTTCATAACCTCACCTTCAATTAAATCGTTTAACTTCAGAATTAATGACATTGTTATTGATATGTTTTATTTAGTATAACAATTTAAGTTTTCAATTTTATTTTTTTTTAAATATATTAATATATTAGTATGAGCACAGAACAAAAAAACCCACAAAAAGTAGTTATTCCTGACCAGTTAAATATAATAATTCGAACAAGTGTTCCTGGTTATCAAAAAATTAACTACAAACCTTCAATGACTATTAAAGATAGTGATGAGAAAGGTGTTATATTTAATCCTTTGGTTAAATTAAATCAATCTACTATAGATAAGATACCAAAAGAATATAGAATTAAACAATTTTTTAATAAAGGACTATTTCAATCATTACTTAATTATTCCAGTGGAACACCAGCTAAAAATTTATTACAAGCAACTCGATATGGATATGTTGATAATAATATTAAGGTAACATTAAATTCTATATTTCCTGTAGGTTCAGTTATATATATTGGTAAAAAACCATATGCTATAGCAGATCATCAATGGACAACAGAAGATTGGATAATAGATGTTAAACAAAAAAAACAAGAAATTGATCCAAATAAAGTAACTGATCCGCAATTGTATACTCAACTTGTAAGAGATGAAATAATAAGTGGTGAAGAACAATTAAATCAAATACCAAGAGATATTATAATTGGAACAAATTATTCTGGTCCACTTCCACCAATAGCAAAAGGACCACCAGCAACACCAGTAGCAGGACCAGTAGTAGGACCAGTAGCAGGACCAGTAGCAGGACCAGTAGCAGGACCAGTAGCAGGACCAGTAGCAGGACCAGTAGCAGGACCAGTAGCAGGACCAGTAGCAGTACCAGTACCAG
>Ga0247841_10011965_pt1 | contig 11405 bp, 12 predicted proteins | sample LaCruzMarch2015__2_FD_192410 | JGI IMG/M metagenome (GOLD analysis project Ga0247841, IMG submission 192410) | Freshwater microbial communities from meromictic Lake La Cruz, Castile-La Mancha, Spain - LaCruzMarch2015_18m | ecosystem: Environmental > Aquatic > Freshwater > Lake | place: Spain...
CCTCGGTTATCCTGTCGATATATGCTCCGAGCTGTGCCATGTTCATTTCTTTCGTTGATATTTCTATTTTGTCAAAATCCTCCGGAGTTTTCTTGAGAGGCCCTATCATTGACGGCAGAGATTCCACTTGATACTTTGCTTTTCTCGTTCACAGGCCGTGACGTGTCAGGCGTTCCGACCCGGGAGCTTTCGCGATCGGGGGGCTAGACCAATGACTCAAAGGGAATCTGTCGATGTCATCCGACGATGCCCCCGTTGCAAAACTCTTGGGAATGATTATTCTGTTCGATGAACACGTGCTCGAAATACGGGGTCGCCAAGAGGCCCATATCACTAGGAACGCGTGAGAGAGGCGAAACATGAATCTCAGCGATTACTTTGATGACACGAAGGGTTACGGTATGCTGGCCACTGCCGATTCTTCCGGCAAAGTTAATGCCGCGGTATATGCCAGACCCCATTTTTTTGACGAGAACACGATCGCGTTCATCATGCGGGAGAGGCTGACGCACGCGAACCTCCAGGCGAATCCTCATGCTACCTACCTGTTCATTCAGTCCGGACCGGGATACTCAGGCAAGAGGCTGTACCTCAGCAAGCTCCGGGAGGAGACCAACGACGAGTTGATAGCGAGTATTTGTCGCCGATGCGACTATTCCATGTTCACTGGGCAGCTCACCCGGCACGTCGTGTTCTTCACCATCGACAAGGTCTTGCCCCTGATCGGCAGTGACAGTTGACGATGAAGCAACTGAGACAGGCGCTTTCGTTGGATTCTCGGTGGTCGCCAGGTTCGGGAAGATGACATCATGGACGGTCAAAATGGCTGTCCTCAAAATAGTGGTGGAGCAATATGGCACAGTCGTATGACTATGATGTGATTGTGATAGGCGCGGGCATCGCAGGCATGGTGTCCGCAGTAACGGCCAATGGTCTGGGCAAACGTGTGGCGGTCGTTGAGAAAAGGAAAGTGGGAGGGAACTGTACCAATTTCACATGTGTTCCCAGCAAGACGCTCATTCGGTTGAGCCATACCAGCCGGGAGATTTCCCGGCTGGTATGGCTTGGCCTGCTGTCGCATGAAACGACAACTATGGAAGGCCGGAACGTGATGGCTCACATAAGGTCCGTCGTGGAGAGGGCCTATGAGAAGGACGTTCCAGAAACGTTTGAGCAGATTGGAATTACAATGCTTTCCGGGTCCGCGGCGTTCGTCGATCGACATCACATCGAGGTGAACGGTCGAACCATCTCGGCATCGAATTTCATCATAGCTGTCGGCACCCGTCCCCTCATCCCGCCTATTTCTGGGATCAACGACATCGACTACCTGACGAACGAGACGCTCTACGAGCTGGACGATCTCCCCAAATCGCTCATTATCCTCGGTGGAGGCGTCGATGGTCTCGAGTATGGATCCGCATTCGGGCGACTCGGCGTAGAAACCACCATCGTGGAAATGGGATCACGACTTCTTCCTGGAGCAGACCGTGAGTTGGTCAATCACTTACTGCGGGCACTGCAAGCCGACGGAATCCGTCTGATGCCCGGAACTAAGGCGACACGCTTGAGGAACCACCAAGGGAAGGTTGTTCTGGCCTTTGAGCAGGGAGTTGGGAATTCTGGAGAGATCGAAGCCGATCGAGTGCTCATAGCACTGGGGAGGAAACCGGATCTGGATGTGCTTGCCCTTGACAAGGCGGGCGTTACTTGTACGCCCAGGGGCGTTATCATTGACAAAACCCTCCGAACATCCGCCCCCAACATCTACGCGTGCGGAGACATCGTCGGTCCTGATCAGTTGGCATCCATGGCAGAGTATCAGGGAATCGTCGCGGCCACGAACGCCATTCTTCCCGTAAAACAGAAGGTCGATTACCGTAACAGCGTGTATGTGATATTCACAGAGCCTCCCCTGGCCTTCATTGGACTCACAGAAGCCCAAGCACACGCAAAATATGGATACCGGCTCAAAGTGTACCGGTTTGACTACGCAAACATGCGCCGTGCATTGATAGACGGGACTACAACAGGAATGGCGAAGTTCCTCTGCGATGGCCGAGGACGGCTCATCGGCGCCCACATCCTGGGTGAGGCTGCGGCGGAAGTCATTCATGAGGCTCAAGTGATCAAGGCTTTGAAAAAGCCGCTGCAAAAGCTAAATCTCGTCACACATGCGTACCCCACCTACGCTCAGGCGCTTGTCGGCCGAGCGTGCCAACTGGCATTTCTCGACAATATGGGGGGCGATTTTTTTGTCAATACCGCGCTCCGCATCTTACCGGGACTTGAAAACAGGCTGAATCTCGCAAGAGATCGTCTGGCCGAAACTCATCCGGCGAAGTCAGAAAACAAGACCGCGCGGATCAATGTGGTCCTCGAGGCAGAGGCAAAGCCCTATGCGGAAATCCAGATGAACGCGGTTTACATGGATGGCGGTGCCTGCGTCATTGATCTGCCTGAGGAGCTTATGGACCACGATGAGCGCCCCATTGTGGCTGCTTATGCCTGGAACGGCTCCAAAGATCCCAAACACCTTATTCTCAACTGTGCCCAGGTTCGGAATGTGAACGGCCTGGGGGCAAGTATGCTGGTGAAGCTATCAGCGCGTGCCAAGACGAAGAGACAGACCCTGTCAGCGTTTGGAGTTAGCGCCGACCTTCGGCAAGTTTATAAGGTTACTGAGCTTGATCAGGCAATCCAGATCCACGAGAGTGTAACTGATGCGCTGTCGGCTGCTGGTGTTTCAGCAGGGCAATCGTCTCTCCAGGCCGTTGAGGAACTTGACGTCTTGGTTAATTTGACAAGCTGGGCCAAACCTGTTTCCGAGTTGTTTGTGACTACCATGCCCAAAGAGGCGAGAAATCTCAACGTCAATGGTCTTCGTGCGGTTGGTCCGGTCAATGGGTTCGGTCGTCTGTGCCAGAAGGTTTTCCGTCTTCACATCTGTGATCCCATCATATCACCTGAAGAGGCGATTGCAGCTCTCAAGGAGAACTTCCCAAGCTTCCAGCCATCTTTCAACCGCTTCTACCCTTCTCCCGGAGGCATCCAGGCGGGAGAGATCGTGCTCATAGATTCTTCCACGCCTGGGGGGCCCGTCTCCACCGGCGTCATGGTCCTCTATGCGGACGAGCGTTCGTTCACGTTTAATACGCCGCAGGGGCATCCGGAATGCGGTTTCGTCAGTTTCAGCGCGCGTGAGGAGAGTGAGGGCACGATCGTGCAGATATTGGGATTGGCCCGCGCCGGCGACCCAGTCTATGAGGCCGCGTTTCGGTTGGTCGGGTCCAAGATTCAGACAAGAATATGGACCCATGTGCTCACTTCGCTGGCCGTGGACCTTGGAGTTCCTGCCGACATTACCGTCTATCAGGAGTGTGTGGATAAATGCCTGCGGTGGTCTGAAATCGGAAGTGTTTACTACAATGCCCAGATCAGAACTCTGATCAACGAGCCGAAGCGATGGTTCGGTTATAGGTAAGGGTTCGCTCTCGAGACAGACTACATGTCATCTCGCTTGAAATACGATGCCGCCCGGTGGTGGGGTTCATGGAATGTGCGGACACCTTGCTGCAAGACTGGCACTCAAGGAAGTGCTTTCGTAATATGGTCTCGCAGGATCACCCGATGATCACGATGCCGAGGAAGCCATCAATGGTTTCATATTCAGTATGGTCACGTTTTGGAAACGGCTGACGAGAAGGTAGGTTTCTACATCAACCTTGATCAACGCTGTGGATGGAGAGGACAAGAACTCTTTCATATGCGGCTGCTTTTCCAGATAGACACTATCCAGTCCTTCTCTCTTTGAGTCCGGGACTTCACCGGCGATGCCGATGATAGTGAGGGCCATGGCCTCTCGGATGTCCGCTACATCGTTGGATCGGTTGTCAACGAGGAGTGCAACGCCGGACTTGGATAAGATGTTCCCATACTTCCTCGTGGCCCTGGTTGTAGCAAACAGGATGGTTCGGAGGTCGCTGGTCTCAGCGAACGCCACCAGGTTCAGATACGGGTGATCCAGTTCCTGAGTCGAAAGGACAGCAAATTTCTGGGATGCCAAGAGGTTCCTGACTTCTGTTTCGAGTTTGATTTCTTCATGCATAGCTTCCGGAGCCTCCTTTCATCAATCAGACCGCGTAGTTCCTGAAAGGGTTGGCTGTTGGTCAGTCTCACTTGCCCAAAACTTTCTTGGCCTCCGGAACCGTATTTTCCGGCTTGATTTTATACCAGGCGCCCATAATTTTGCCAGTCTCATCGATGAGAAAAGATGATCGGACGATTCCCATGAACGATTTTCCGTACATCTTTTTCTCGCCCCAGGCGCCACAGAGTTCAGCCACCTTGTGATCGGGGTCTGACAGGAGAGGGAAAGCCAAAGAGTGCTTCCTGTCAAACTTCTTCTGCGCGTCCACGCCGTCGGGGCTGACCCCCAACGCTGCAATTTCAAGGTGTTGGAACTCTGACCGCGCGTCTCTAACGCTACAAGCCTGCTTCGTGCATCCCGAGGTGTTGGCTTTCGGATAGAAGTACAAAAGAACCTTTTTCCCTTTGAAATCTGAGAGTTTCACTTCTTTCCCCTCTTGGTCCACCAAGCTGAAAGAAGGTGCTTGATCGCCTTTCTTGAGTGTTGCCATCTTCTGATCCTCCTTGTCTTGAGTGCCGTTTATTCTTCTGCAAACGATCGGCTTCATGGCCGCGAACTGATGCGATTGTGTTTTTGGCTCCGATTCTGTAACCAGCAGAAGGTAAAGGCCATAAGAAAGGGCTGCATTTCAGATTGCATTGAAACGCAGCCCTCACATGTTGCCAATAGCCTCCGTGAGCGTTCAAAAGATCCGTTGATTCGTGGAGGCTATCGCTTCCTGATAATCCGATTTGCAGTTCAGAATACGCTTCAGAAGCCCTCGAAGACGTTTATGCTACGGTCGGGAGAGGTCGAATCGGTCAAGGTTCATTACCTTGTTCCATACTGCTACAAAGTCGTGCACGAACTTCTCCTGGGATTCCTTACATCCGTAGACTTCTGCCAAGGCCCGGAGTTGGGAGTTCGAACCGAAGACGAGGTCGACACGGGTGCCTGTCCACTTGAGCGCGCCTGTTGCCCGATCACGCCCCTCGAACACCTCTTCGCCTCCCGGGGTTGCTTTCCACGTAGTGCTCATGTCCAGCAGGTTCACGAAGAAGTCATTGGTGAGCATTTCCGGCCGCTTAGTGAAAACGCCGTGCTGAGACTGTCCGAAGTTGGCGTTCAAGACGCGCATACCGCCAACGAGAACCGTCATCTCGGGAGCGGTCAGCGTCAGCAGTTGGGTGCGATCAACCAGCAGTTCCTCTGCCGAAACGGCGTATTTGGTTTTGAGGTAGTTACGGAACCCGTCTGCAGCCGGTTCGAGTACGGCGAATGACACCACGTCGGTTTGCTCCTGCGACGCATCAGTGCGTCCCGGTGTGAAGGGAACGGTCACATCGTGGCCAGCATTCTTCGCAGCCTTCTCGACAACTGCGCAACCACCCAGGACAATCAAGTCGGCGAGTGACACCTTCTTCCCGCCAGACTGCGCGCTGTTGAACTCCTTTTGGATTCCCTCAATGGTCTGCAGCACAGTCTTCAGTTGAGTCGGCTGGTTGACTTCCCAATCCTTTTGCGGTGCAAGGCGAATACGCGCCCCGTTGGCGCCTCCGCGCTTGTCGGAACCACGGAACGTGGATGCCGACGCCCATGCGGTAGAGACCAGTTGGGAGACAGACAGTCCCGAGGCGAGGATCTTTGCCTTGAGGGCGGCGATGTCCTGCACGTCGATCAGCTTATGATCCACCGATGGCACCGGATCCTGCCAAACCAGTTCCTCGGCCGGAACCTCCGGACCGAGATAGCGCGAGCGGGGGCCCATGTCGCGATGGGTCAGCTTGAACCACGCCCTGGCGAAGGCCTCCGCGAATTCCTCGGGGTTCTGTTGGTAACGCCGGGCGATCGGCTCGTAGATCGGGTCATAGCGAAGGGAGAGGTCCGCCGTGGTCATCATCGGCCGGTGCTTCTTCGACGGGTCGTGCGCGTCAACAACCATGTCCTCTTCGGCCACGTCCTTGGCCAGCCACTGGTGTGCGCCAGCCGGGCTCTTGACCAGCTCCCACTCGTATTTGAACAGCACCTTCAGATAGCCCATGTCCCATTTGGTCGGGTTCGGCTTCCACGCGCCCTCGATGCCGCTGCCAATCGTATCGCCGCCCTTGCCGCTGCCGAAGCTACTCTTCCAGCCGAGGCCCTGCTCCTCGATGGGGGCGGCCTCGGGGTCAGGCCCTACATGGGACGCAGGGCCGGCACCGTGACATTTGCCAAACGTGTGTCCTCCGGCGACGAGAGCGACGGTCTCCTCGTCGTTCATGCCCATGCGTGCGAAAGTCTCGCGGACGTCTCGGCCCGAGGCAACCGGGTCCGGATTACCGTTCGGCCCTTCCGGGTTCACGTAGATCAGGCCCATCTGCACGGCCGCGAGCGGATTTTCTAGATTCCGGTCGCCCGAATAGCGCTTGTCGCCAAGCCACTCGGCCTCAGAACCCCAATAAATGTCCTCTTCCGGCTCCCAGACATCCTCGCGGCGGCCGCCGAAGCCGAAGGTCTTTAGCCCCATCGACTCGATGGCGCAGTTGCCGGCCAGGATCATGAGGTCGGCCCAGGAGATCTTCCTGCCGTATTTCTGCTTGATCGGCCAGAGCAGCCGGCGCGCCTTGTCGAGGTTCACGTTGTCCGGCCAGCTGTTGAGGGGTGCCAGGCGCTGATTGCCGGTCCCCGCGCCCCCGCGGCCGTCGCCTTGACGGTAAGTGCCTGCGCTGTGCCACGCCATCCGGATGAAGAGCCCGCCGTAATGACCGTAATCCGCAGGCCACCATCCCTGGGAGTCGGTCATCATCGCATAGAGGTCTTTCTTCACGGCATCCATGTCGAGTTTCTTAAATTCCTCTGCGTAGTTGAACTGCTCGCCCATCGGATTGCTCTTGTGAGAGTGCTGATGAAGAATCTTGAGGTTCAACTGGTTCGGCCACCAGTCCCGGTTCGACGTGCCTCTGCGGACTGTGGATCCCATTACCGGGCACTTGCTATCTTCATTCATAACGTTTCCCCCTTTGGTTGAGAGACTAAAGAGATACGCCACCAGCGATCTGATTTCTTGATCTGTCAGCTTATCAAATATCGGCATGCTTTTGATCGGGGACTTCAACTGAGCTCGTATATTCTCAGCCGTTGCGTCGCGACCACTGGTCGGGAGTTTCTTAGTCTTGGAAAGTCCCTTTAAACTTGGTCCACCTTTGTCCTCTGTCTTTTCAGTATGGTGGCAGCCAGCGCAATTGGCGGCAAAAAGACTCTTCCCGGCGGCAAGGAGAGCGGCATCGACAGGCTGACCTTTGTCTTGTGATGCAATGGCCTGACTTGGGCCCCAAAGATGGGTCTCAATGAAAGAAGCTGCCACGACGCCACTCAAAATAACGGCAATGGCAATTCCTATCACGAGATCAGTCTTTTGTATTCTCACGGTAAAGGTCTGGTTCCCTTCCTTACTGGTCGCAAGCACTGCGGGTGTCCCGATCAAACCCGAAATGACCCCTATGGTAGCTGCGACTTCTGCACCTACAATCACTTCTCGTCTGCTGAATTCATTTTCCATGTACTCCCTCCTTTCTTGTTGTTAATAAGTTCGAACAGGGATTTTCCCGGGAACTGCAATTCGTACAGCCTCGCGTCTTGCCTTTCGTCAGAATGGGATCCGAAAAGGCCTTTTCTCGCCAGAGATCCTTTCAACCAGACCGACTCCATGTTGAACAATCCAATGCAGTAGACTTCATGTAGGCGCCAGGATCCTCCATTATCTTCTTTGAAAGCCAGCGGGTGGCAACGTAGGGGGCATGGCGAAGTTTGCCGGCAGTTCGCCGGTCAAAGCCTCAAGAAACTGAACCATCGACTCAACCTGCTGATCGCTCAATTTCCTACCGGTCTGCAGGTCTGACATCAAGCGTATCGCTTGCGAGAGCGTTCCAACAGAACCGTCGTGAAAGTATGGCGGGGTCATAGACACATTGCGAAGCCCCGGCACTTTGAACACGAACATGTCCGCCGCGTCATTCGTGACGCTGTACCGCCCCTTGTCAAGTTCTCTGCCGCCAGTCGCTAACAAGTAATCTCCGCGAATGCCTAACTTCTGAAAGTTTCTACCGCCTAAACCTATGCCTCCGTGGCACGAGGAGCAGCCGGTATCAAGAAACTCTGCCAAACCTGCCTTAGATGCCGATGAAAGGGCCGTAATATCACCTTTCAGATAGCTGTCGAAAGGAGAACGAGTAACCAAGGTACGTTCGTATGCGCCTATGGCTCTGCCGCAATTCTGCTGGGTCACTGGATCTTTTTCACCTGGGAAAGCCTTGGCGAACATTCCTTCGTAGGATGGTATGGCTTTGATTTTGGCCTCTACGCTTGCGAAGTCCGGGTTGCCAAAGCTGGCCTTTCCAAGAAAAGACTTGGCCGCCTGGTCTTCCACGGAAATGCGATCACCGTACCAATGAGCAGCAAATTGGAGAGCCGCATTAAGTATCGTCGGAGCATTTCGTGGATTGGGCCGGTTTTCAACTCCAACAGATTTCGGCAGAGCGTCAGTGCCGTAAAGGGAAGGTTGATGGCAACGGGCACAACTCACTGTGCCATCCAACGAGAGGCGTGGATCAAAAAAAATACCCGCCCCAGTTCAGCCAATTCCGGAGTTATCGGGAATTCTGGCATGGCCATATCTTTGGGCAGAGGTTGAAAAAACTGCCTTGCCTGCGCGAGGAGCAACTCTTCGGCCTGGGAGCCGTTCGGAATCAGAACATTGGCTAGCAGAACAATCCCAATAACGCTCAGCACCAAAAAGTTCACGACTCCAGTCTTTGATAGTTTATAGGCTGCCACCTCTTCCTTTCATCTTTGCCGCGCCGGCGCCCACCTTGATTCTTTTATGGAAGAGCGCAGCAGCCGCCAGCATCAGTAGAGCGATCCAGTAAGCCTGGAGCTGGAAAATGTTCAGATCGGCTCCTGCAAACCAACTGTGTACGAAAGCACCTATAAGGATCAGCAATGGAGCAACGGCGTGAACACTCTTCCAAGTCTGATAATTAAATCTAAGGGTTGAGCGTAGCAATGCGAAAACTACGTGAATAGTTAGGATTATTAGGGTGACTTTTCCCACCACGACAAACCATGGGACGTCCCAGGAGGTCAAGAGCTTGGGGCCTGCTCCGCCCGCCGCAAGACTCATGGGGTGTAACAGCACTAAGGCCAAGGCGAGAACGCCCATTGCCTTGTGAAAACGCAAGCAGTTCAACGTTCCAACAGGACGATCGACCCACGAGAATTGACCCGTCAAAACGGGTTGAAGGGCTAGAATACAAAAGGCCGCCAGTGCCATGTTTCGGCCAAATTCGTAGATAAAGTTGCCCCCCACAGTAGGCAACTGGACCACTGCCAACGTCACAGGGAAAAGCGCTAGAAAGATATAGACCAGAAGATATAAAATAGCCTTAGCCATGTATCTACCCTCGTGTCTCCGGATTCCTTTCCGTTACTCTGATTACCTCATCTTTAGTTTTTCACAAGCGAGAGTTTCATTGGCTCCAAAGGTGGGCATACAATTTCTCCTTCAGCATCCGCCGCCCCGTGCTCACCGGCCACGGTGGAGAAGCGAACAAACACCTCGCTCTTCTTGCCTACTTGGAAAAGACCTTGGTTCTCGATTACTTGGTGATGTCGTACGTCATCGTAAAAGTCCCGTAGGCGCCTAAGCCTTTCGCGTGCATGCGGCGTTCGGGGATGACCTCGCGGTCAAAGTAAGCAAGTTTCTCCCGAAAGCAAACGTCCTGAAGTAGTTGAGGACCACGCGGTCCTGCCGCAAGCACGTTCTGTTTGTCAGGAACCGGCCTTCCAAGGGCTTTGGTAAGTGTCTTGTCTGATTTATCTCCTCCTTTGTCCGTGAGTGAGATAGTAGTAGCTCTGACCTTCAGTTGCAATTGATTCTTCTCCCGTGTCAAGAGAAGAACGGACCTTTTGTGCTATAACGAATGTCCACACCATCAATTATTGAAGAGCTTTGTGATGCTGTGCGGTGTTATTTTTCACATTCTATGGACAGAAACGGGGAGATTTTCTCATAATATATAACGCCTATTGACTTGCCTCCGAGGTTGGGGTAAAGGGCTTGTTCATTCCGATGGAGGTAGTCCAGGACAATGAAACAAGAGTCACTGAGTTTGCAGGAATTTCAGGAGTGGTTTTGCACAGAAGATGCTTGTGAGGACCATTTGTTTCAGATGCGCTGGCCTGGAGGTTACAATTGCCCGCGTTGTGGTCATGATCAGTACTATGTTCATGGGCCGCGTCACCTTTATGAATGCAAGGCGTGTCGATATCAGGCGTCATTGACAGCGGGGACAATCTTCCACAGGACGCGGACACCCCTGAAGACTTGGTTTTGGGTGATCTTCTTGATGGCCAGGCCAAAGAGCGGCATATCTATGCTGTCACTACAGCGGATGCTGAAGATAAAGACCTACAAGACCATTTGGACCATGGGGCACAAGATACGCAAGGCCATGGCCGACAGGGACGCTCATTACAAGCTTGCGGGACTTGTTGAGATGGACGACTCCTATTTCGGCGGAAGTAAGCCTGGCAAGCGAGGAAGAGGCGCTGCAGGAAAGGCCACTGTTGTTGTATCGGTCGAGGGTCGAGGCCGCAAGGCGGGATTTGCCAAGATGCATAAGGTAGAAAAGATGAGTAGTGACAATATACGTACGATTGCCGCCGAAGGATTTGCAAAAGGAACTGTTGCCAAGACCGATGGCTTACATGCATACGGGGTTGCTTTTCGGGATGGCGATCACAGGCACGAAGCTGTCGTCGTGGACTCTGGCAAACAGGCCCCGAAACTGTTGCCCTGGGTCCACACCCTACTTTCCAACATCAAAGGGAACATTAGAGGGGTATACAAAGGGGTGCATCATAAGCACCTGCAACGCTACCTCGACGAATTCTGCTACCGGCATAACCGTAGATTCTGGGAGGACCAACTTTTTGGCAGGCTTCTCCATGCGTGTCTCCACACTTCAACGGTAACGTTTTCGGAGTTAAGGGCATGAGCGTTATATATTATGAGAAAATAAATCCGTTTCTGTCCATAGAATGTGAAAAATAACAGCATCATCGAGCGCTCCCCAAAAATTGTATCCCAGGAATAACTCACAAAGAATAAGTTAACCCAACTTCGACGTGCAGTAAGTGTGCCAAGCCTGTTTTTGGGGGTTATGGCAACAAAAAGTCTCGTGATATCAGAATGAGGGTTTCTTAACGACGAATGTAGTGCCATAGAGTGGCAAAATAT
>Ga0247841_10011966_pt1 | contig 11403 bp, 11 predicted proteins | sample LaCruzMarch2015__2_FD_192410 | JGI IMG/M metagenome (GOLD analysis project Ga0247841, IMG submission 192410) | Freshwater microbial communities from meromictic Lake La Cruz, Castile-La Mancha, Spain - LaCruzMarch2015_18m | ecosystem: Environmental > Aquatic > Freshwater > Lake | place: Spain...
TATCCTTGACGAGGACAAATTAACGTTTGAAATCGTGCGTCTGCCTTACGATAATAAGCGTGCCTCGGAAAAGATCCTTGCCGAAGGCCTGCCGGCGTCCCTGGCGTACAGGTTACTTTGAAGATCGGATGACAAATAGCGGGAATCATGAATAAACTCGAAGTTCGGAAAAGAATAGAAAAGTTACGAAGCGACCTCGACCGCCACAACTATCTCTACTATGTGGAGGCCAAACCCAGGATCACGGACCGCGAATACGATCACCTGATGCAGGAGCTCATCAGTCTTGAAAAGGAATTCCCCGAATTCCTGGCCCCGGATTCACCTTCCCAGCGCGTGGGCGGCGCGCCGCTCAAGGCGTTCCAAACGATCGAACACAAAGTCCCCATGCTTTCGCTCGACAACACGTATTCCCGGGAAGAGCTTTCGGATTTTGACACGCGTGTCAAGAAAGGCCTCGGAGAGGAGCCCTTCTCCTATTTTGTGGAGGAAAAAGTCGACGGCGTTTCCATCGCGCTTGTTTATGAAGATGGCCTTCTCACACTCGGCGCCACACGCGGAGACGGGCGCTACGGGGACGACATTACGGAAAATATCAAGACCCTCGGTTCCGTTCCGCTCAGGATCCCGGCCCCCGGGAGTTCTTTCAAGGGTCCGATCCCCAAACTCCTGGAAGTGCGCGGCGAGGCGTATATTTCCAAAGACCAGTTCGAAAAGATCAACAAGGAAAAAGAAAAAGAGGGCGATGATCTTTTCGCCAATCCCCGCAACGCCTGCGCCGGCAGTTTGAAACTGCTCGACCCGAAACTTGTCGCGCGGCGCAAGCTCGACTCCCTGATCCACGGCCTGGCGCGTTACGAAGGCGAGAAGAAACCCCAAAGCCAAAGCGAGGCCATGGCATTTTTAAGAGATCTCGGGTTTAAGGTCATTCCGGACGCGCAAAAATGCAAAAGTATGGATGAGGTCTTCAACGTGGTGGACGCGATCGAAAAGAAACGCGACGAACTTCAATATGAAATTGACGGCGTGGTGGTGAAAGTCGACCAGTTCGAGGACCAGAAGACGCTGGGGATGACGTCCAAATCGCCGAGATGGATGATCGCCTACAAATACCCGGCCGAGCAGGCCGAAACCGTGCTGGAGGATATCAAAGTTCAGGTGGGCCGCACCGGAGTCCTGACGCCGGTGGCGATCCTCACGCCTGTCCAGCTTGCAGGCACGACCGTGTCACGCGCGAGCCTTCACAACCAGGATGAAATTGAGCGCTTGGACGCGCGGATCGGAGACGCTGTTTTCATCGAAAAAAGCGGGGAGATCATTCCACAGGTCATTTCGGTCAATAAGGACAAACGCAAAGGCGATCCTGCCAAATTCATTTTCCCGAAAAAATGTCCGGTGTGCGGCGAAAAAGCAGGGAAGTATGGCGAAGAGGTGGCGGTCCGGTGCCTGAACCCGCTTTGCCCGGCCCAGCTCAAAGGAGCGCTCAAACATTTTGCCGGCCGCGAAGCCATGGATATCGAGAACCTCGGCGTCTCGATCATTGACCAGCTTGTGCAGAAGGGGCTCGTGAAAGACCTGGCCGATCTCTACTATCTGAAACAAGCGGGGCTTGAGGTCCTCGAGAGGATGGCGGAAAAGTCCGCAACGAACCTGATCGAAGGCATTGAACAAAGTAAAAAGCGGCCTTTGCCGAACCTGATCTTTGCCCTGGGTATTCTGGATGTCGGTGTTCACACAGCGTTTATCCTTGCGGACAAATTCGGAAGCATCGAAAAACTTTCCAGGGCCACGCTGGAAGACCTTGAAGGTATTCGCGAAGTCGGCCCCGTGACAGCAGAATCGGTCGTGGGATTTTTCGGCCAGGCCTCCACGACCAAACTCCTCAAAAAACTCAGGAGTGCCGGCGTTCACATGGACATCGTGGAGAAAGTGGCGGGGGACAATCTCTTTCGCGGCAAAACCATTGTTCTGACCGGCACGCTTGAAAGTATTGAGCGCTCCGCCGCCGAAGCGCTCTTGCGAAAGCTCGGTGCGCATCCTTCCGGCAGTGTCAGCAAAAAGACCAATATCCTCGTCGCCGGCCCCGGCGCCGGCTCCAAACTCGCCAAAGCCCAGGAACTCGGCATCGAAATCTGGGACGAAAAAAAGTTCCTCTCCGAACTCCAAAAATCCGGGATTAAGTAATGTGTCCTCGGAATTTTAAAGTAGCCGTCCCCACGGTGCCCGATACCATTCGTTTTCTATTCTATGGATGAGGTGTAATGGCAATGACCGTGATCTGCCGTTTGTTGGGTCCGTAACACCAGAACAACCGGTAAGCCGACGGCGTGTTATTCTGGGCATAAGCTTCGAAGACTTTTTGCTCCGGGGCATAGGGGTGGGAGATAGAATCGTAGGGATGCGTTTTCAGGGATGGGTGTTTGGGATCGGTCGCGAGATAGCCGAGCGATTTTTTGACCTGTTTGACGAGGCCCTTTTTGTCAGGGGAACGCTCCAGGCGTTCGAGCTCCGTGCTTGCCGTTTGGGTGAATAGGATCTCGAACATCAGCACTGTTCTCTATTTGGTTTTAAGGGTTAACAGTACCATACCGCATACCCATAAATTTAAATATCATGCGGTATCAGTCGGAATCTTCGGTGTATTTCGAAAAATCTTCTTTAGCCTTGGTTACTTTTCCTGCCCGCGCGTCTTCCAATCCTTTTTGGACCATTTTCGCGGCTTGCTTGTTCTGGAAAAGCCACGCTTCGGAAGCGGGGACCATCACTTGCGGATCAAGCATGATCTGGCCATGGGAATTCTGATAGACCCGGTAAAGACGGGTGTTGAGCCCCTTAACTTTGCGGCCCAACTGAACGCGGTTCTTTCCGTCGGCCTTAACCTCAGCGATCTCCGTAAAATAAGAATCTTTGACTACGTTTGGCTTGATCATGACTCCCTCCTCTTCCTGCTCAAAGAATAGCATAAGGTGGGAAAATATTCAAGTGGGAAATTCCCACTTTTGGCTCGAAGCGCGGATCAAGTAAATCCCGGAGGCGATCGCGTTTAAGTTGAGCACGCTTATCTTTTTCATGTCGATTAGCTATCAGGGCTGGAACCCGATCGGACCTTTGGGTTTTCTTTTGGTTGCGGCAAATCTCGTCACGATCCGGTAAAGGTCGCGGATCTTCCCATCGTGACGCTCAACAGTCCGGTCGATTTTCTCAAGGCGCAGCACAAGCGCACTATTCGTCATAAGCATTTCCCGAAGTTTCAAAAAGACACGCATAATGGCAATATTGATCTGGGCGGCTTTTTCGCTATTCAGGACACTGGAAAGCATCAAAATGCCATGCTCTGTAAAGGCGAAAGGGGCGTATCGGAGGCCCATTTTGGAGCCGGAATTGGAGATGCCAAATTGGCATCTCCAATTTTCCGTTTCCTCTTTAGAAAGCTCGAACATAAAATCAGGCGGAAATCGATCCAGATTTCTTCGTACCTGTCTTTTGAGATGTTCTGTGCTGACCCCATAAAGTGCTGCCAAATCCCTGTCCAACATTACCTTCTTCCCGCGGATCAAATAGACCCCGGAAGCGATCGCATTGGAATTGATCATGATCTTTTTCATGTGAATAAACTATCATTAAAATTCAGTAAAATCAATATAAATATGATTTAAACGGAATTGACAGTATGTTATAAATTGCTAGCAATTGATCGGCGCATAAGAGAGAGTGCTTTGGAATAGGGCTCACAGGATTTTAGGCGTGGTCTTTAGTTGTTTCAAAAAATGCAACAACTGGAGATCTAACAAATTCCTTGGCATGAGAGCCGGATTTGTTTCTAACAGAGAGGTTTACAGATCAAGAGCTCAGGGATTACAATCTGCACTCAGTATTCAGTGAAGCGCGGAGAAGAATTCCGTGGCCCGGGAACCCGGCATCGAGATCTGGGATGAAAAGAAGTTTTTATCCGAACTCCAAAAATCCGGAATTAAGTGATGTGTCCCCGGAATTTGAGAGAATATAACCATGGGGTGTCCGTTGGTAGGTTGCCCGATTTTATTAGTCGTAAATAATAACTAGGGAATTCTAACAATGCTTGAAAAATTTGAGCTTATTCGAAAAATAGGTTTATTTGAGGATTACAGCTCTTCTCAAGAAGGTGATTTCTGTGAAATTACACTTATATATGGAGAAAATGGTGTTGGAAAATCCACTCTGGCGGCCATTCTTGATTCATTACGCGAAAAGAATGCTAATGAGCTTATTAAACGAAGGACATTGTCGGCAGATGTCCCTTCAACCGTAATTGTCTCTTTGGATGGGAAAAAGTATAAATTTGACGGCATAGATTGGGATGATCAACCACCCGATAATATCTTGGATGTTTTTTATTTTGGTTTTATAAACAGAAATGTTCATGCCTCCTCAAGCGTCGATTCGGAGCAAAAGAGAAATCTTTGCGAGTTCGTTCTGGGAAGAACGGCTGTCCGCAAACTAAAAAGATTGACTGACGCAGATAATGAGAATCGGGCGGCTTTAAAAGCACTCAACGCTGTTGATAAAGAAATCGAACGCTTAATTAAGAAGCCGGATACAATCGAGACATTTCTTGGTCTTCCTAATGATCCGAGAATAGATGAAGCAATTGAAAGAACGCGTCAAGACCTCAAACAGGCGCAATCTAAAGAAGCGATTCTTAAACGACCGACTCCTCAGGCGATTTTAATTCCAACGGTAGACCGAGATTTTATAGCCCAGCTTCTCGGAAAAAGCACTAAGGGCATTGAAGCTGGTGCGGCGGCCATTGTAAAAAAGCATATAAGCGAGCATCTTGATAGCGATGGCGAAAGATGGTTAGGTTACGGAGCTAACCATTTGAGAGATCAAAATCTGTGCCCCTTTTGTGCGCAAGATGTCACCACGTCTGCTCTAGTCAAAGCCATTCAATCTTACTTTAGCGCAGAATACGGAAGCTATATGGAGACTCTTTTAAGTGAAATAAAAAAAATCAAAGAAGAGCTCGGTTTAGCTAAGTTTCAAACTATAAGGGCACAAATTAATGCGCAGTTCGTTATTGCTGTTCAATGGGCTAATGTAATGCAGATAAATCAAGCCGAAATAGAAACATCTTTAACGGAAGCAGAGGCTCACTGGAAAAATGGCGAAGAGAAATTGATGGCTATCATAGATAGCAAACAAAGTAAGCCGCTCGATCAATTTAATTCTTCTGGAATGAGCGAGGGATTGGTGCAATATGAAAATGCAATAAAGAAAATTTGCGAAGTGAATGAAATTATTTTGACCGTGGGCAAAAAAGCCGAAGAATATAAGGCCGCTTTAACTAAAGCAGATTCAATGAAAATCGAACAGCATCTGTCTCGCCTTGAAAATCAGAAAATGCGATATTTGCCACAAATTCAGGAGCTTTTGTCCAATCGCATTATCCAGACAGAAACACGCCAACGGTTAGAAGAAGAAAAAACAGTATTAAAAAAAGAAATAGACGAGCATGGTACTAGGGTGATAGACAATTATCAGGCTGGGATCAATGATTATTTGCGTTATTTTGGCTGCGACATGCAAATTGAATCAGCTGAGCCACAGTTTCCAAGTGGAAAAGCTAGCGTTCAGTACAAGCTTAAGGTGCATGGTCATGAGATTGAATTAGGGCTTTCAGAAATGTCTCCTTGTTTTGAAACGGTACTTAGCGACGGAGACAAATGTACATTTGCCCTCTCATTTTTCTTTGCTCGATTGAAGGAGATCGACTTAACTGGTCGAATAATAGTCCTTGATGATCCAGTCAATAGTCTCGGAGATGTTCGTCGAACTCTTATTGAAGGAGTTATTCGGGATTTAAGAAGACGCGGAGCACAAGTTATTGTCTTGACTCACGATAAACGGTTAGCGGCAATGATTTGGCGTGACAGAGAACCTAAAATGAAGCCCCTGGCATCATTGCAAGTAGAGAAGACTAACCAAGGTAGCCGTCTGATTTCTTGGGATGTTGAACGCGCTACACAAAGCCAATACGTAGAAGATTATCTTATTCTCTCCGATTTTCTTGAACGGGGTGGCGATCATATGAAAGCTGCTGGAAGAATTAGGCCGTATTTAGAGCAAAGGCTTAGGTATCTTTTCCCAGGGCCACCTTTTAGCACAGGTGATCCTTTAGGAATAATGCTGGGGAAAATTCGAAGAAGCGCTCAAGGCTCGCGTATTTATGTTTTACAAGATAAATTAACAGAGCTTGAAGAAATTAATAACGCGTCTTTGCCAGACCACCATGCATCTGATGATGTTCCCCATATGGTGCCATTAACCTCTGATGGTGTAAGAATTTTTGCTGAAAAGGCTCTGCGAGTTTTGGGGTAAAAATAGAACGGTGCCTATTTTCTTGAAAAACCGGAAAACCGGACGGCGTCCGGCGGGGAGGGGTAAGCTTTGAAAGGGTATAAGCCTATGTTGATTCGTGGTGGGGCGAGAGTGGCGGTAATTTCCTTCGTTTTATTCTTCCAATGTGTTTCCTCGGGTTTTGCGGCCCCTTCGACAGGCTCAGGGCAGGCACAGGTTCAGACTTATGATGAGCTGGTGAAGGCGATCCGTGAGGCGAGGGCGGCGAGTCAGACGCGGGTCGAGCAGGCCGTGGAACAGGAGCGGGTGCGCGAGGCGTGGGAGATCGGCAAGCTCATTGATACGCATGTGTTGCAACACAAAGAGCGCGCGGATTACGGTAAGCAAGTCCTCCTCAGGCTCGCAAACGATCTTGGTATGAGTGAAACCGAATTAGGTTACATGCTCCAATTCGTCAGAGCCTATCCAATTTCCCGGCCTGCCGGGAAATTAAGCTGGAGCGAGTATGAAACGCTTCTTGCGGTCAATGACTCTAAAGAACGGCAGACCCTTGTTGAGCGGACTGAAAAGGAGAATTGGTCGAGGGACCAGCTGAGGAAAGAAGTAAGGGCGGTCACTCAAAAAGACAAAGGGGGACTGATACCCTCTCCGGAACTAAAAGGGAGCCAGGCCCCTCTTACCGCAAAACCCGGGAAGCCGGGGACGTACAGGATCGTTAAAGCCACAGTCGGTCCCGAGACCGGCAAAGTGGTGATCGATCTCGGGTTCTCCAACTATTACAAAACGTCCAAGAATCTCCGTTTCAAGGAAGGGGCTATTATCGAAGCAATGCCTCCATTCGAGGGGTCCTCGCCCTCGGACCTGATCCGGCTCTCGAAACGGACTCCGGAAGACCTTTATAGCTACCGAGCCTGGGTGGTGAATGTCCTGGACGGGGACACCCTGAAAGTCGTCGTTGACCTGGGCTTTGGCGTGCGCAGTGTGCAGACCTTGCGTTTGCGCGGCATTGACGCTCCCGAGATCGTCACTGCGGACGGCAAGGCGGCCAAGGAATTTGTGGAGAAGATGCTAGGAATTTCGGGGAACGGGGAACGGGAAACGCAAGCAAAAGCCAGTGTACCTATCCTTATCAAAACCGTGAAATCGGATAAATATGACCGTTATTTGGCAGATGTATTTCTTGTTAACGAAGATAATAAAGAGCAGTATCTTAACAATGCATTACTTGAAAAAGGGTACGCGGTCAGAGTGCAGAGCTAACCACAGGCTCTGACTCTGGCGTAGAGGTGACTGTCATCACAGTTTTTCAACGGAGGTATCTCATGAAGATAACTGCAAAGGTACGGGTGCTCGGTTTTGCTTTGTTGGGGGTAGTCCTTTTCGCGGGTGTTTCTTATGCCAAGTCCGCGAAGGAGATTGATGCGAGTGTCGACTCGGCGTTGGAGCGTTTTGAGCGGGAAGTTTTCGGCGCAAAGGACATGCTTGCGAAAGCCAAAGGAGTGCTGGTGTTCCCGAGTGTGATCAAGGCCGGGATCGGGATCGGGGGAGAATACGGTGTCGGCGCGCTCCGGATCAACGGCAAGACCGTTGATTATTACAACACGATCACGGGTTCCATCGGTTTTCAGTTCGGCGGCCAGGTGAAAAGCGTTTATCTGATCTTCATGGAAGATTATGCCCTGAAAAATTTCCGGTCCAGTGATGGATGGAAGGCCGGTGTGGACGGTTCGGTGGCGCTGATCAAGGTCGGGGCCGATGCTTCGATCGACACTACCAAGACCCACGAACCGATCCTCGCGTATGTCCTCGGGCAAAAAGGTCTTATGTGGAACCTCAATATCGAAGGTTCCAAATTCAATAAGATCGTTCCGAAATAAGCGGTCCCCGGGACCTTTTGGTCCCATGAGGGAAAAAATGGCAAAAAAAGAATTTCTGTTGTCCAAAGTTTATACCCTGATCGAACCAGGGCCGGTGGTGATGGTCTCAACCGCGCTGAAAGGCAAGCCGAATGTCATGACGATGTCATGGCATACCATGATCGATTTTGATCCGCCGCTTCTCGGGCTTGTGATCGGCGATCAGAGCCTTACCTTTCGTATCCTTAAGGCGACGGGGGAATGTGTGGTCAATATCCCGGACTCAGGGATGGCGAAGAAAGTGGCGGCGTGCGGGAATGTTTCCGGCCGCGAGGTGGACAAGTTCAAGACCTTCCATTTGACGCCGGTCAAGGCATCGTGTGTCAAGGCACCGATGGTCAAGGAATGCTATGCGAACCTTGAATGCAAGGTGGTCCATCAGAAGCTTGCGAACCGGTACAATTTTTTTATCCTGAAGGTGGTCCGGGCGTGGACCGACCCGCGAAAGAAAAATCCGCGCACGCTCCGCCATCTCGGCAAAGGCGTTTTTATCATAGGCGGGAAGACGATCCGGGTGCCTTCCAAAATGAAATAGGACGCAGGGCGACAGGACCCTATCCGGCACTTTTGACTGTTCATAACTAAAACAGGGAGGCGTTGTGAAAAAATCACCGAATAAAACAATTATCCCGGTCCTGCTGGTGATCGCGATCGGAATAGGTTTCTATGCCTTCGGGCATCTGTGCGCGCCGAAACAGTGCCGGGTCCGTCCTGACGAAAAAGTCGGGAAGGTCCTGCCTGCGTTCGAGGAATATGCTCGGAAGGAAATGGAAAAATGGAAGATCCCGGGTATGGCGATCGCCATCGTGAAGGACGACCATATTGTTTACGCAAAGGGGTTCGGCGTTAAAACGGCCGGGACCCAAGACCGGGTGGACGAAAAGACCGTTTTTCAGATCGGGTCCACCAGCAAGGCTTTTACCGCGGCCCTGGTCGCGATGATGGTCGATGAAGGAAAAGTGAAATGGAAAGACAAGGTGATCGACCACGTCCCGGATTTTCAGATGTACGATCCGTGGGTGACCCGCGAGTTCATGGTCGGAGAGCTTCTGGAACAGCACAGCGGCCTTCCGGGTTACGCCGGGGATTTCCAGGCTGTCGCCGGATTTGACCGCGAGCACATTAAACGGTCCCTTCGCTATATTAAACCCGCTACCAGTTTCCGTTCGGAATTCGCGTACGTCAATAACCTCTTTCTGGTCGCTGCCGGGGTCGTGGAAAAACATACCGGAAAAAGCTGGGAGAAGAACGTTGCGGAACGGATCTTTAAACCGCTCGGGATGAACGACAGTTCGATGGGCGTCGAGCCTTTGATGCGCGGCTGGAATGTCGCGACCGGCCACAGCCTTGACGGGGATAAGGTCACGCCGCTGCCCAAAGACCTGAAGTGGATGTATATTTACGGGCCGGCCGGAGGGATCAATTCCAATGTTCTCGATATGGCAAAATGGGTCGCTTTACAAATCCATGACGGGACTTTCCAGGGGAAGCGATTGGTCAGTGCGGACAATTTTGATTATATCCATTCTCCCAAGACCATTGCGAATGACAATCCTCAAAAAGGGCCCCTGACTTTTTATTGTGCGTCATGGGTCTATGAAGACACCAAACCTTATCCCATGATCTGGCATAACGGCGGGACATCGGGGTATCACACGATGGTGGCTTTTTGGCCCGACACGAAGATCGGGATGGTGGTCCTGACCAACCTCATCCCTAACGGGTTGGCCGAAGCGTTGCCGCGATATTTTAATGAGCTGTATTCCGGCAATCCGCCAAAAGATCTGAGCGGGGAAGCTTTGTCCAAAGCGAAAAAAGCGGCCGAAGAAGAAAAAGCCAAAGAACTTCAGCCGCCCGCCCAGCCGGTGCCGCCGATGGCCTTGGAAAAATACGCCGGGACTTATACCAATGACGTTTACGGCGACGTGACGGTTGATAAAAAAGAGAGTGGCCTGGAAATAACAGTCGGTCCCGACAAGTTCAAGATCCTGCTGAAGCATTGGGACAAAGACATGTTCACCAGCGTGGTCCTGGGGGATGAAAGCAAAGCGGATGTTGCTTTTACGGCAACCGCTGACGGAAACGTCACCACGATGACCGTCAATTCTATCAATCAGGACGGCTGCGGGGTTTTTCAGAAGAAAAGTGTTGCCCCGGCCGCACCCACACAGAAAAATTGATCCGAAAAGGAGGGAGCCATGGATAATAAAAAGAGACCTTGCTTTTGTATGGCGATCTTGGGGGCGCTGGTGATCGTGTTCGCCTGGTGGCAAGTTTCCTGGGGGGCGATCGCCCTGACGGTTCTGGGCGCTCTGATCATTATCAAGGACTTGATCGGCCAGTGCTGCTGCTCCGACAAGACCTGTCCGCCGAAAGCTTAGTGTAAACGGGAACCTGTCCCCGTTGAAATTTCAACGTTGAGCAACGTCCTGGCGATAAAAGAATCGCAGGGCGAGGCCTTGAAAAAAGAGCTTCCAGGCTGTATCTTTTATAGGTCAGTGATTTTGCAGTATCGGTATGTTGGCGCCTGAAAATAAAAAGGATTTTTTAAAACAAGGAGGTAATGTCCATGAAAAAAATGGTGTTAACTACTCTGGCCCTCGTGTTTGTGGCCGCCGGCGTGTCCGGATGTGCCAAAGAAGAGCCGCCCGTGCAGAATGAATCGACGATGACCGCGCAGATCCCAGTGCCGGAGACGGTCCGGGAAGCTACGATGAAAACAGGTGTTGCTATTCCCATTCTTCAAGAAGAGGTGAAAAATTTGCCGGCGGAACAAAAGGTCAGTGAAGGTGTTAATTCCTCGGTTCAATCCTCGACGCAGACCCTGGTCCGTGAGGGAAGTGCGATCGTGGGCGGGGTGACCTCGGCAGTTCAATCCTCAAACCAGACCTTGGCCCGTGACGGGAGTGCGATCGTGAGTGGGGTGACCGCGGCAGCTCAATCCGCGACCCAGGTTGCTGTCCGGGAGGAAGGTCCCCTTGCGGAAAAGGCCGAGGCAGCTAAAGGTCCGGCGGTAAGTTAGACAAGTCGGGGTACCATTTGTATTCATTGCATTCAAGCGGAGATGGGATATGAAGATCACTGTCTTTAACGGGAGTCCCAAGGCGGAAAAAGGGAACACGGATGTGATGGCCCAGGCGTTCCTTGAGGG
>Ga0247841_10011967_pt1 | contig 11401 bp, 15 predicted proteins | sample LaCruzMarch2015__2_FD_192410 | JGI IMG/M metagenome (GOLD analysis project Ga0247841, IMG submission 192410) | Freshwater microbial communities from meromictic Lake La Cruz, Castile-La Mancha, Spain - LaCruzMarch2015_18m | ecosystem: Environmental > Aquatic > Freshwater > Lake | place: Spain...
AGAGGGTTTATAAGCTTTCCCAATAGCTTGGCTTTGCACGAATTTAAAGCCTAATTCCGTGCAACATAGGTCTTTGCATGGAAATTAAAATCCAAGTCGATATTATTCAAAAACAATTCTTGACATAAAACACAAATATTGTGAGCTAAGACTTTTCCAAGTATTTCATTATCTTGAGAAATCTCTTTCTTACATTTAACATTATTACCAAACCTCCTTTTTATCATAGAGAAAGAAGATTCTATATTGCTTCTTTTATGATAATGTTCTAAATATTGTTCTCTATTAGCTTTAAAGAATTTGAAAGCAGATTTGAAATAGCTTCTAGAATTATCAGAACACTTGCCCGAAGTATTTTTCTTGAATGGAATGTATGCTTGTCCACCTAACTCTTTTATTAATTCGAAATGCTTAGAACATAAATAGCCCTTATCTGCACAAAAATCTCTAATCTTAAAGTTTCTTGCAGTATTATTAGCTAGAGGAATAAATTGAGTTTGGTCGTTTACATAACCTTCAGTAATTTCAACAGAAGTAATGATATTTGTTTTAACTCCGCAAACAGCATGACACTTTCTATATTGTCTCCATCTTCCATCACCCATGTGCTTCATATTAAAGAAAGTCTTATATCTAGAAGTAGAAAAGCCAGTCGCATCTATAGCAAAATCAAGTTCAATTTGTTTTAATGGCAATGAGGATATTTCTATTAGCTCTCGAAGTAATGCTTTTAATTCTGCTCTCTCTAAGTGGTCTAAAAGAGTATTAAAAGGAATTTCCGACTGCATGAACCCTGCTTCCTTAAACAATTTTAAATCACTTTGCACTCTTCTAGAAGAAGTATTTAGATATTCTTTCATTACTAAGGCGAAGATAATATCTCTTGTCTTTGTTGGCTTCCTGCCAACATTTTTATGTGGTGCTTCTTCTATTAAATCGCATATATCTTTTAAGATATTTACGAATAGAGCTTTCTCTTCCACCTGGGACTTATTATAATTGTGCCATGAAAATTGTCTATCATGGTCTGATAATGTTGTTTGTGTTATCATTTTATAATGGTTAGGTACCTATCTTTATAAATCTATCGGTACCTAATAGAAAGGTTTAAATAGTATTATTAATAATCAATAGTATGATTAGTAATACTCAAGCTTATAAATCACAATCTTCTTATTTAAAGTATGAAAAAAGAAGAGGTAAAAGAAAGAATAAGTATTTCTTTAAGTCCACAGGTTTTAAAAGAGTTGGACGATTATTGTTCAAAAACAAAGCCTGTAAAAACCGACAGGTCTCCCGTTATAGAATTAGCAATAAAAGAATATTTAGGGAGAGAAAAAAGATAATGGTACAAGAAGGATATATTCTAGATTACATTTCTGGTAAGGAAGTAAAAGCTACTCCAGAAGAGATTGAAGCGGTTCAAGTATTTTCTAAACAACTAGTAGAGGATTATGGATATAAAAAAGGATTAATTCAAACAAGACCTCAATTTAGAGTGAAGGCTAGACCTTCAGATACAGAAAAAGAATACCCCGTGGATATAGCTATTTTTGAAGATACTAAAAAAGATGATGATAATCTTTTTATCATAGTAGAATGTAAACAAAAAAATAAAAAAGAAGGTAGAAAGCAACTGGAAGATTATCTGAGACTTTCTAGAGCCTATTTAGGAGTATGGTTTAATGGAGAAGAAAGATTATTTTTAAGAAAGATAGAAGAAAAAGGTAAGGTTCTTTTTGAAGAAATTCCCAACATTCCTAAATTGGGGCAGAGATTAGAAGATATAGGTAAATTTAAGAGGGCAGATTTAAAACCGACTCATAACTTGAAAGCAATATTTAAAGCTATTAGAAATCATCTAGCAGGAAATACGGTGGGTACCACTAGAGACGAACCTTTAGCTCAACAATTGATTAATCTAATCTTCTGTAAGATATATGATGAAAAGTTTACAAAAAGGGAAGAGATAGTAGAATTTAGAGCGGGAGTTGGAGAAGATTTAGAAGTCATAAATAAAAGAATATTTAATATATTTGATGAAGTAAAAAATAAATATGGGGATGTTATTGCATTTAATGAAGAAATAACTTTAGATTATTCTTCTATTGCCTATGTTGTTGGAGAATTACAAAATTATTGTTTGATGGATAGCGAGCGAGATGTTATTGCGGATGCATTTGAAACGTTTATTGGACATGCCTTAAAGGGGGCTCAAGGTCAATTTTTCACACCACGTAATGTAATAGAGATGATGGTACAAATTCTAAATCCAACCGAAGAACATAAAATAATTGACCCTGCGTGCGGTTCTGGGGGATTTCTGATTGATTCATTAAGATATGTTTGGAGGGTAATTGACAAAAAGGCGAAAGATTATTCTTGGAATGACCGAGAGATTCTATCTGAAAAACAAAAAGTTGCAGTTGATAATTTTAGGGGTATAGACAAAGATTCTTTTCTTTCTAAAGTAACTAAAGCTTATATGGCTATTATGGGTGATGGGAAGGGGGGAATATTTTGTGAAGATAGTCTAGAAAAACCATCTAACTGGAACTCTAAAACAAAATCTAAAATTCAATTAGGTGCTTTTGATATAGTCGTAACTAATCCCCCATTTGGTAGCAAGATTCCTGTTAAAGGCGAAGAAAAGCTAAAACAATTTGAGTTGGGCTTCAAATGGAAAAAAGATAAGACTACTGGAAAATGGATTAAGACTAACAAAATTAAGGAAAAAGAATCTCCACAAATTCTTTTTATAGAACGCTGTTTAGAACTTTTAAAGGAAGATGGTAGGATGGGAATAGTTTTACCCGATGGAATATACGGAAATGGTAAATTAGGATATATAAGACAGTTTATTCTAGAAAAAGCCCAGATTATTGCTGTAATAGATATCCCTAAAGAAACATTTATGCCAAATACGCCAACTAAAACTAGCTTATTATTTTTAAGAAAGTTAAAAGTTGGAGAAAAATTAGACGATTATCCCTTATTTATGGCGACCTGCAAGAAATGCGGTCACGATAGGAGGGGTAATAGTATTCCAGAAGATGATTTGAAAGATATTTCTGTTAACTTTCATAACTGGAGGAAAGAAAATGGTATCAGATATTAAAACAGTATTCTATAAAGAGATGATTGAGGCTTCTAGAATAGACCCAAAATATTTCTTTCTAGAGGATAAAATAAAAAAATATAGAAATAATAAAAATTTTTCGCTTGTTGAACTGGGAGATAAAAATCTTATTAAGAACATAACTGATGGAGAACATGCTGGACAAATATTTATTGAAGAGGGTGTGTTATTTATAAAAAATTCTTCTGTGAAAGATTATGATATAAGTATCTTGGATGGATTTTATATTTCAGAAGAAAAGCATCAAAAATTAAAACGTTCCGCATTAAAATCGGAAGATATATTATTTACTACAATCGGGCACCTTGGTTCCTCCACAATAGTTCCTGAAAATTTTGGAGAGGCTAATATAAATCAGAATCTTGTTAAAATAGAAATAGACAAGAACTTTTTAGACCCCTATTATTTATCTGCTTTTTTAAATAGCTCTTTTATTAAAGAGCAAATAAATTGCTTGTTTACGGGTAATATACATAGTATTCTTACTTATCCTAAAATAAAGAAATTGTCTATAATTAAACCAAGCAATTTAATTCAGAAAAGAATAAGAGAAAAGTACCAAAAGGCTATAGATTTTGAAAAAGAAGCAAATAAGATAATACCTGAAGCAAAAGAGGAATTTAAAAAATATTTAAATTTAGACCTTGAGAGAATTAAAAGTAAAAACTTTTATTCTATTAAAATAAGCGAATTAAAAAAGAATATACTCACCCCAAATCTTTATTCACCAGAATCTTCTTTAATCAAAGAAGAGATAAGTAAAAAATGGAGGACTGAAAAACTTGGTGGAGAAGGAGGATTAGCCATAGTAAAAAATGGTGACGAAGTTGGTAGTGATAATTATAACTTATATTTAGAGAAAGAAAGTAAAGATATTCCATTTGTTAGAACATCGGATATATACAATTTTCAAGTAGATTTAAGTCCTGATTATTATATTCCTCAAGAAATTTCTATAATTCTAAATCAAGAATTGAAAGAGGGAGATATTTTATTTACAAAAGATGGTCATATAGGCAAGGTTGCATTTGTAACTAAAGAAGATAGATTTATAGCGGCAAGTGGATTAGCGATAATAACGTCTTCTAAAATAAACCCCTATTATTTATTCTTAAATTTAATATCGCAAGAAGTTGGTCAATTACAAGCCAATCAGAATACTGTAGTGGCTTCTACTTTACCACATCTCAGAGAAGATAAAATAGAAGATTTTGATATTCCACTTCTACCGAAAGATAAGATAGATAGACTATCTTCAAAAATAAAGAAGGCGTTTGAATTTAAAGATAAAAAGAAAGAACTAATATCCTCTATAAAGGAAGAAATAGAGAATATCATTAATCTTTAATATGCCATTCAAACTCTCCCCAACCGCAATAAACCTAATTGAAGAATGTCCTAGATGCTTCTGGTTAACTCAGCATAAAGTCTGGAGCAGACCTCAAGGCATATTTCCTTCTCTACCTTCTGGAATGGATGGTATTCTTAAAACTCACTTTGATAAATTCATGAAAAAGGGAATATTACCTCCTGAACTTTGTAATCATAAAGACTGTAAAGATATGAAGTTATTTGATGACGAAGAGAAACTTAAAATTTGGAGAAGTAACTTCAAGGGAATTTCTTGGAAAGATGAAGAAGGAAACGAACTTCATGGAGCAGTTGATAATATCCTAATTAAAGGCAAGAAGCTAATAGTATTAGATTACAAGACAAGGGGATTTCCACTTAAAGATGATACGGCAGAACATTATAGATTTCAGCAGAATGTTTACAATTTCTTATTAAGAAAGAATGGATATGAAACAGAAGATTACTTTTTTCTATTATTCTATGTTCCAAAACATGTTACAGAAACAGGAGAAGTCGTATTTGATACTCAATTAATTAAGATGGATGTTGATGTCAAAAGTGCTGAGAAGAGTTGGAAAAAGGCTTTAAAGTTACTTAGTGAAGATTGTCCTAAGAAAACTTGTGAGTGGTGTGAGGGAAGATGAGTAATCCCTATGAACTACCAAAGGATTTACTGCATGAAGTGATAGTTAGAACAATAGAATTTGATAATATTTCTAATGAAATAATAAGAACGGCTTTTGGTTTGGAAATAGAATGGGGTGGAGAAAACGAAAGTATTCCAACGAATCTCAATGAAATAAATAGATTTAATAAATTCTTCTTAGAAAATCTGGGTTCTAGCTCTAGGGCAGAATTATTATTAAATGTGGTGGAAGATATTTGTAAGACTAATAAAGAAGAAGTCGCAAAATGTAAAGATTTTAAAAATAAACTAATAAACTTCTACAAAATAAGGAATATATTTGCCCATAATATCTATCCAAAAGATTTACAAGGATTCACTAGGTTAGAATCCTCTGAACCTCATTGGAATATCCTCGCTAAACAGCATGAAGAATTATTTAATGAATTAGAAGAATTTCTTATGAACATTTGTTATAAAAAGATAGATTGATTTATCTTTAAATTGACTTTATATATAAAACAAAGATTTAAAAACTATCGGTACCTATTGTTTTTATGAAACTGCAAAAACAGCTTTCCAGAAAAGTAGGTAATATTATCTATCCAAAATATGTGGCAGTTATACCCCCAGAAACAATAAAAGAACTTAATTGGAAAGAAGGTGAGGATTTGGAATTTGAGATTAAGGAAGGTAAACTGATTCTTAAAAAGAAAAAATGATAACCCTAAAGGATATAGAGAATTATATAAAAAAACACATTCTTATTTCAATAATTCTTACTTTTTTACTTGGAAGTATAATCGGACCCATAATTGTTCAAAACTATATCTGGAATAAAGAACCTACCCCCATTATATTCTCAGATAAAGAAATAATGAATCTATCTACTCCAAATTTATATGATGTAACCTCCTTTTTCTCTGTTTTTAATCCAACTAAAGAAAAAATAGTAATAAATCTACCTTTTGTTAAAATACCTAATGAGATATTTTATGGTACGCCTCTAAATTTTCAGACTCCAAAAATAACCCCCGTAGAAGCTAATACAAATTTATCAATCCAAATTATTCAAACAACACAACAAAAAAGTATTATAGAAATAGATTCTGGAGAAACATTATCTTTTCCCGTTAAATTCACAGTTAATATAACTAAAAAAGGAGTATATCCAATTACTTACTGTATAAAAACTATTGATGATAAAATATTTTGTGATGATGGAAAATATTTATCACTTCTTCTTAATTAAATCTTAAATTGCCCCGATTTAAACAAATTATCAAAATCCGATATTTTAGAAGACACTTCATTTAAAAGCATATTAACTTCTTCTTCACTTAATTCAACAATGTTCTTTTCTTCTAGAATCTTTTTGATTTGTAGTTGATTAGAGTTTTGTGGGATTATTATATCGGGAATGTAATAAACTTGAGGTAAACAATCTTTTTCGTAACCTACACTATTATCTAAACGCATATCTTGAATAAACTTTATTACAAACAAACCTATTTTTGCTGTTTGCTCCATAGTCATATTTTTATTCCACATCTTTTTTAAAAAAATAGCCCCGTAAGGTTCCCCATGACCTATTGCCTTGTAAGCATTTACTTGTTCAGGAAATCCATAAGGGTTGAATGTAGTAAGATTTGCCTTCAATCCATTTACTCTGGATGCACAAAGTATCATCAAATTATTTAAGATTAAATGTCTATCTTCTGCATAATCATCATGCATACCTCTTATTATCTTATTAACTAAAACATAGAACTCTTCTTCGGTTTGGATAAGGGGGGTTTGGTCTTGATTTATTTCCTTATCCTTTTCCATTTGAATCACGGAGGAAACAATTCTATTCTGAAAATCTCTATATAACCCGCCAATTCCAGCCGCACCCATAACAATAGTTGTTAGAGGATTAGTTAACTTCTTTGAATGGGTATAATCTGCCCCATCTTCTATAGTTACCTTAGTATCTGCTATTAGAACTACACCATCCGAACATCTGGCTCCAAGTATGTAAGTCATATCTCTTTTTCTAAGTAGATATAGTTTATAAGAATTATTATGCTTCATTTTCGTGCAATAAACCACCCATTTCGTGCAGAACTATATTCTCGTGCAAAGCCCAATAGCTTTGAAAATGTTTAAAAGTTATGAATAGCTTTGATAATCATGGGAAAGAGGGGTTTGACGGTTGGATATATTTTTTGTGATAAGGAATTCAAGGAAGATGAAAAGGCCTTCATAAAAGTTGCGAAGAAGAAGAAAATTAATTTGATTTTTTTTAACATTGCCAAGGAAATTTCTGAAGATGAAGTTGAAGAGAGGGCAAAACAATGTGATATAATTTTTAACAACAGTGCGGAAGAGTTTGCTATTGAGTTTGTTAAAACACTTGAGGAACTTGGAAAGAAAGTTATTGAACCTTCTGAAAAATATTATCGCAGCGATGACAAATGGCTGTTTTTTCTAAAATGCAAGGAAAATAAAGTTCCCACGCCAGAAACCATACTTCTGTCAGAAAATATTGTTATTGCAGAAAAAGAATTGAAAGAATTTGGAAGATGGCCGGTTGTTTTGAAAAGAATCGAGGGATGCACCGGAGAATATGTTGAACGCGCGGAAAATATAAAAGAAGCGGTGAAAATTTTAGAAAAATTTTGGGCAAATGGAGAAAGACTTCCGGTTATTGCACAGGAATTCATAAAATCAAAATCTTATAGAGTTACTTTAATCGACGACAAAATTGTGCAGACCGCGACGAAAGATAATACTGGTTGGAAATCTACGGGAGTTTATCAGAAAAAACATCATAAGTTTAAAGTTGATAAAAATTTGAAAAAAATCTGCGAAAAAATTACAAAGGCTTCAGGGATAAATGTTTGCGGAGTTGATTTAATGAATGACAACGGAATATGGAAAGTTATCGAGGTAAATTCACAGCCGGCGTTTGATTTTTTTCCCAATGAGCGCGAGATGTTAATCGGCAAGGTTTTGGATTTGCTGATTAAGAAGGCGCGGAAAAAATAATGTTTATAAATTGCGATAGACTGGATATAATATAAAATGAGTGTGATAAAACCGTTTCAACAGAGGCCTGAATTTTGCGGAGCTGCTTCTCTTAAAATGGTTCTTAATTATTTTGAGGTAAATAAAACTGAAAAAGATCTTATAAAAATTACAAAAAGTATTCCTTCTTTGGGTGTTGAGGCGAGCGAGCTATTGAGAATCGCGAAGAAGTTTGGATTGAAAGGTTTTGTTAAGGATAATTCGACGTATAATGAATTAAGGAATTATGTTGTCAAGAAAAAAATTCCAGTGATTATAGAATGGTTTTATGACGACGACGGGCATTTTTCTGTTGTTCAGGATATGGACAGAGAGAATGTTTACATGCAGGATCCGGATTTGGGGCATATTCGCGCGATGAGAAAGGATATATTTATGAGATTATGGTTTAGTTTTCCGACGAAATATATGAGGACTGAAAAAGATTTGGTCTTGAGAAGAATGCTTGTTATTCACCGATAAATTAGTTTTTCTCAAATGTGAAGATCGTACAGATAAATCCTTTGTCATTTAAATCATGTTTTTGACTTAATTTGAAACCATTTTTAGTGAATAAGTCAAGATAAAATGACTCTTCTCGATTATAGTCAATTACTTTGCCGATTTGAGGTATATCTGAATAATGTAAAACCTCATTATATTCTTTACCGTCCATTTCAATTTTATTTCTTTCAATAAATAGATCTCGTTTGTCTTTTAATTTTTCTTCAAGATATTTTTCGTTGGCGACGACTAGAACGAATTTACCGTTTTCAACAAGCATAAAATGAATTTTTTGTGCTATCGATTTAAAGTCATCAGAAGTGAAATGAGGAAATACATAAATCGCAGTGATAAAATCAAATTCTTCGTTAGTTTTTACATCTTGAAAAGTGCTATTGTATGTTTTTATTGCAATGTTGTTAGTTGTAATCTTATTTTTTATAAAGTAGTCATAATTCTTTTTTGACGGCTCACATCCCTCGATAGTTATACGATCATATTTTTTTACTAACTCTTTACAGAGCATCTTGATGAAGAAACCGATACCGAAGCCGATATCAAATATTTTTATTTCATTACTCTCTTTTTTCAGAAGATTTTCTTTTATAATAAATTTGTTTACTGCGAGATTTATTTTAGTTTTATCTTGATTCTCCCAATGAATCTTGTCATATTGCAGATAAAAGAAGTTTTTATTCTTCATTTATAATTAGAGATTTTTATTATTTTAAGTCTTTCTATTTAGACTTTATTTGCCCTTCGCCTCAATTTTCTTCATCAGTCCGCCCATGCGCCATTTTTTTATGCTGATTGTATAGCCGACGGTTCGTTCGGTGAAATTTTTTCCTAGAAAATCCATTATTGCTGACTTCATTTCTTGCAATTGTTTTTTATCTCTGCATGCGTTTCGGAGCACAACTACTTTTATGTCACTTGTTTTTTCAAAACGTTTTTTCAAATCTCCGAGAAAATTTTCGGTGATTCCGTTTTTTCCAAGTTGAACTGTTTGTATTGGCATTTTACTTTATTTCCCGAAACTTTCCAGTCGGAAGAGCATTTAAAACTTCCTCTTTTGAAATTTTTAATTTTTTTGAGACAATTTCGGAGAATTCATCCTTATCAATTTTTCCTGGAGTAATGACCGATAAAATTTCTTTTTTGTTTTTTACAATCGGAACGGCGCGCAGTTTCTTTTCTTGTTTTGTAAGAAATAATTTTAATTCGACTGTTTTATTTTCAGATTTTCCAACAACACCGAAAGTTCCGGCTTTCATCAGCGGAGCTTTTTTTATTTGGAATGAAGAGAAAATGTCTATGACCGTTTTCTTTTTGCCCTCGCGCCAGGCTCGGGAAAAACAACCGCACCAAATCGCGGTTTCTTCTATATCATCTCTTGAGAGCTCATCTTTTGGAGAAATAATTATTGCGAACGGACTTCCGGGTTCGCGGGTGTGCATGACGAAAAAATCTTTTTTTTCCTTTTTTGAAAGTTTTATAATTTCGCTCACTATTTCTTCATTTTGATCTGCGCTTTTGCCACCGACAACTAATTTTCTAGAACTGGTAAAGAACCAACGGTATTTTTGATAGTTTTTGTTTAAGTCTGGCATTTTATAATTAGTAAATTGAAGTTCATAAACTTTTAGTTCGCTTTTTTTGTCATTTTAATGAAAAATGATTTTGGTTTTTTCTTTTTATAGTGCCTGTAAAAGTTGGGTTTTAGATTTATTTTGTAAATAATTCTCTCTTTGATCAGTGATTTATCTTTTTTTGAGGGTTTCCAGTCGCAAAGCATTTCTTTTTTAAAATTTTTTATATCTAGAGAAATATTTGTTTTGAAACCACGTCGTTTCATTTCTTTTTTCAATCGTTCGTGGCGTTTTTTCAGATAGACTAGCTTATTCTTGAAAAAGTTTATATGACCTTTGCCGAGGCAATAATTTTTTGGAATTTTATCTTTGTCAAAATTTTTTCTTGCACTGCTTACTAGCATAATAATTTCCAAATACTCTGCGATTAAATGCTGGTCTGTCAAGAATCTTGGGTTGATTATGTTTATTCTAACCATTTATTTTCCGGCAGTTATCTCTCTGTATGCGCTGTCCGCTGCGATTGCTCCCTCACCGCAAGCGACAATAATTTGTTTAAGAGGATTTGAGGCAACGTCGCCCGCCGCAAAAATCCCTGCAATATTTGTCTTCTTTTCAGCGTCGGTTTTTATATAATTTCTTTCAAGCTCAACACCTAAATCTTTTACAATTTCTGTATTTGGATCGGCCCCAATTTCAATGAAGATTCCATCAAGATCCATTATTTTTCCATTGTTTAATTTTACAGCTTTGAGTTTTTTCTCTCCGATAAGTTCTGCAACTTCTGTTTTAAATAGAACTTCAATTTTTTTATTTTCTTTTATGAGCTTTACCCAGGCAGGATCTGCTTTTGAAAATTCTTCCTTTCGATATAAAATATAAACCTTGTTTGCAAATTCGCTCGCCAAAAGCGCGGCAGTTAGAGCGGCGTTTCCGCCGCCGACGACGGCGACAGTTTTATTTTTGTAAAACGGAGCGTCACATGTTGCACAGTAAGTTATTCCTCTTCCGATAAATTCAAATTCTTTTTCAACGCCGAGAGTTTTCTTTTTTGAACCGGTTGCAATAATTAATTTTTTGCATTTATACTCATCTTCAGAAGTCTTTAATATAAAATTATTATTTTTTCCGTGAATTTTT
>Ga0247841_10011968_pt1 | contig 11400 bp, 15 predicted proteins | sample LaCruzMarch2015__2_FD_192410 | JGI IMG/M metagenome (GOLD analysis project Ga0247841, IMG submission 192410) | Freshwater microbial communities from meromictic Lake La Cruz, Castile-La Mancha, Spain - LaCruzMarch2015_18m | ecosystem: Environmental > Aquatic > Freshwater > Lake | place: Spain...
TCGCAAGTTGAACAATTCACAAAAGCACCAGTTTTTATACCATTTCCTACTCCAGTGTGTTTTGCACGACAACTACGAGAACAATATAACATAGCATTACTTGTATATTCTTTATCACATTGTTTACATATTCTTGTTGAGATTGTTCTTTTCATAATCTAATTATACCATATTTAGCAGTTAGCCCCGATAATAAATCCATCATATGTGTTACTTCCTGTTCTAATAAATCCAAATGTATCTCTTTTATTTAATGTTGCTGTAAGTGTTGGTGCTGAACCTCCTGCCCATCTTACAGTTGAAAACCAAGCTGCAATGGTTGATACTGTTGTTCCTCCTTGTAAGATTGAAACTATAAATGGTTGACTATCTGTCGCGTTTGCTACTGTGAAAGTTATTGCTGTTCCATTAGCGTGTCCTGTTACTATGTGCATATTATTTACTGCACAGTCTATGGCGACAGTTTGTGATCCAGTTGCTGGCGTGTAAGTCTTCCCTACTTCACTTCTTCCTGCTGATACTGTTTTACCTGTCATAGTTCCACCAGCTAAAGCAAGTTTTAAATCTCCCATAGCTTTTGTAGCTTTTGCAGAAGGTATTGTATCATTACTTGCAGAAGTAGAACTTAGGTCGCTATCAATAGCTATTGCTGAAATATCACCTCCAGTTGCTCTACCTACTAATGTTTGTTCTCCAACCGTTAAAGCTACTGGTGTATTATCAGTTGTTGCATATAAAACTGTATGAGCATCATAAGTAGCTTTGTCTACTTTATCTCCAAGTGCTGTAAGCCCTGCGAGTCCTCCTGCTGGTACTGCTAATCCATCTTTAAGAGTCTTACTATTAGCTCCGTCCCATTGAGGAATATAACCATCAGTATTAGTTGCGGGACCAATAACATCTCCTGCAACAGAACTACCTACAATAATAACTTTAAGACCTTTTGTTGCGTTGTCTATTCGTAGCATCTTTCTTTCCAAGCTTGCATCATCTGTTACAGCCATAGCTACTGGTTTGTTATTTGAATCTATTTTTGCGTTTTCGTTCGCCATAAAATTATGTTTTTATTAGTAATTCCCCACCACTTCCACAACGTAGGGCTTCTATCAAATCTGTAGTTTCATTGTAGCCCAACATTGTTGAATTGTCGTTTTCATCTATCTTTGCATCATTTATACTTGAATAAGTAAGTCCTGTGTCAGCAACAGTATAAATTTGAATAGCTCCAAATATAGGATCAACACAAACAGGTTCTACGAGTCCTGTAGTTTCATTATAGGCAAGTAAAACTGGTTTATCATTGTCGTCTATATAGGACATTAGAATTGTGAAATTACTTCTTTAAGTTTATCGACTTTTAAATTAAACTCTTCTTTTTCCTTACTTAAGCAATAAGTAGATTCTATTATAGAATTATGCTTTTCTTCTTGTTTCTTTTCTTCTATGATAATCTTTTCTTCTCTATCTTTTAAGTTAGCTTCTTTGATTAGAATATCATTTTCTAATGTTTCAATCTTTTTATTTAATTTAGTTAACTCTTTTGTTTTGTCTGCAATATTACTTTCTAACTCTGTTAAGGTTGTTTGAACAAGATTTACCTTAGAAGTAATTGTGTTAAGTAATTCTTCTTGATAAATTCTTTCTTTTATAAGTTTTTCATTATCAGCCTTTGTTACTTTAAGATTTTTACTAGCAATAGAAATTTCACTTTCTAAATTAAGAAGTGTTCTTTTTGTTTCATCTATTGCTCTTGATTGATCGTCAGTTAATTTAATAGCTGGCTCTATTTGATTATTAAGCATTATGGTGCAAATTCTACGACTGTGTACCTAGGATTAGTTCCAGCAATCGTAATTATTCCTGTATAAATGACTCCATTTTCTTGTCCAACAGAACCTCCTGTTCCGTCATCATTAGCTGTTCCTTTCTTTAAAACATTGTGAAATACAGATGTAGAAGCTCCTGAACCCATAAGTACAAAAAGTTCATTTTGTCCTAGATTCTGAATTGTCCAACCTATCCTTGCAGGATTAGAAGCAATTGCTGTAGTCGCACTTGCGATTGTAGGTGTATTTACATTTGTTGTAGGTCTAATCATTTTTTTATTTGTTGTCTTGCAATCTGCAATATTTTTTGTTGTGATGCAAGATGTTTTTCTCTTTTAATAATATCGACTTCTTTTTCTTTTACTTCATTTTCTCTTATTTTTATAATTGCCAAAGCTGATTCGTATTCTTTTTGTAATCCAATTGCTTTTGTTATCTGATTATCGTAAAAATTGTTTTTTTCAATCCTTTCTTCATTGGCTAATTCGTATTCTCTTTGAGCTAACTCCTTAAGACTGTTGATTTCTTCTTTTAACTTATCTATTTCTTGTTCTTTTTTAGTTGTTCTTGCACTAATTTGAGATATTTCACTCTTTTTTTGTTCTAACTGTTGTTCTTCCTCTTTAAGTTGTAAAACTAAGAGGATATTTGCGTTTGAATCTTTATCAATTTGTAACTTTTCTTCATATATTTGTTCCCATTCTTTATCTAGAGGCTTGATTAATTCTTTTCTCGCCTCAGTATCTCTTTTAATTTGCTGTTTAAGCTCGTCTGCTTGTATTGTTAAGTTATCTATCTCGTCTTGTACCACCTTTAAAGCAGTAGCACGGTAGGTTAGAAGGTTTGTTTCCTCTTTGGCACTGGTTTCCCTTAGTGCGTCAATTCTACGTGCTAATGCAAGGCCTTCGTCGATTTCTTTCTTTCGTTCAGCATTTTTTTGATTGATTATTGTGCTTTTCTGTAAAAGTTTCATTTTATTGTGTACCTAATTCTGGTATTTCATAGTCTTTAAAGATTTGATTTAAGTCTTGATTTTTTCCAACTACCTTTGTTCCTTTAAATGAAGCATCAGAATCTTTAGGCATATCTCTAACTATAATCTGAGCTTTTGGCAATGGTGTTAAACAAGCTTGTATGACATCTTTAAACTCTGCATCTTCGTCGTAAGTAGCAGGAATATATCCTCCTTTCTTAACTAACTCCTTGTATTTCTTTGACTGATGAAACCATGCTTGAGCATAATTTTTAGCAAATTGTTTTCTAATGTATTGAACATTTTCTGGTGGTTCATTTGCTATAACTAATGGAACTGTAGTTTTTCCTTTAAAGGTATATTCTTTGTTGTTCCATAATGTACTAAAGTCTGTGGTTTTATTTCCTTGTTTATTTATTCTTTCGAATAAACCAGGATTAGTGAAATAAAATACTCCGTCTTGATATAAACCTACTCCATAATTGTTTTCCATAATATATTAGACGATTTCAGGTACGCCAAGACCTATATTATTTTATAATTCTGACCTCGTCGCTATCCCCGTTAAGGGATAGAGCGAAGCCAGAAGGCTAACTACAATTGAACATTAATAAGCTGAGCCTTTGTATTTTCTCCTGCTACTGTAGCTGTACCAACTCTGTTACGAGTAGCTACTGCGTAAGTAACAACTGCACCTGCAACTGAGGAAGATGGCATAACATCTAGTCCTACTGCTGTAGCTGAGTCGTTTAAACAAGCAACTGCACCCTTACAGACTATAAATCCATAAGATAATACTGTTGCTGTTGATGCTGGGATAGGATATAAAGTAACACCAATTGTTGCTCCTGTTGAAGCTGTTGGAGAAATAACTACACCGTGTGTTGTGTAAGCTGTTCCATTCTTTGAGCCATAAGGATTCAATGTTAATGATACTTTAGAATCAGCTGAAGTAACTGCAACAGATAGAGGATCTTCTAAAGTCAATACTGTATTGCCTGAAGTTCCAGCTGCTGTGTTACTTGCAATTCTTAATGTTTGACCAATACCAGTACCTGCGGAAACTACTGCAAATCCACCAGCATATTGATTAGCTGTTGTTGCTGTACCTCCATTAGTTACTGTTAAAGTCTTTGAACCGATAGGATTAGCTGTTGCAAGTCCAATTACTGCCAATCCTGTGTGATTAGCTCCGATTGTTGCTGGAGCCTGTACTAGAATACCTGAAGCAAGTGCTGCTGCTCCGTTTTGTACTAATACAACTTCACGATAATCAGCTGTGTTGAAGCGCTGTCCAACTTGTGTAGCTAGAGACGCATCGTTTGAGGTAACTCCTCCATTGACTCCGAAGAGTGAGAAGGCTGCACCTTTAAAATCTGATATATAAGACATAATTTAATTCTAATTTAATTAATTTAATAATATTAAGCACCAAGAACTGCGACACCCGATGTGTTTGCTGTTGGTGTTGAAGAAGCTGTTATCCATACTCCTACGTTGTTTGCTGATGCTGCCATTTTTGCTCCAACTCCTGTAAATGTATTCTGATCAAAGATTAATTTACCTGTAATTGAAGTACTTGTGATTACATTAACTGTGTTTGTTACTGCTCCTGCTCCTGCGTTTACATAAGCTAAGAAACAAGTTCCTCTAAAGATGTTTGTGAAGTTTACACAATCACCTGTTCCTACTTGTAAATGAGCACAACCCGCTGTGGTTGTATTCATCTTGAAAGTACAGTTATTAAAGTAGTTATCCTTTGCTGGAATTGAAACACTTACTCCAAATAATACTGTGTGTTGTGCAGCTGTTCTCTGAACAGTATCTGATCCAAACTCACAATTATTAAATGTACAACTATCACTAGCAATTATTGCACTATACATATCTGTTTGATCTAATTGAACCAAAAGAGCTGATGCACAATTGTTGTACACATTTCCTTCTCCGCCCATATATATAGGTGAAAGATGTGTTGAAAGCGTGTTGTTACTAATAAACTTAATATTACTGAATGTGTTTCTATTTCCTGTAACCTTTACTCCATATAGATCTGTAGCTGTTGTAGTTACGTTCATTGTTAGCTTTGTACTTTGAGTTGTAGAAGCTCCATAATTTCCTGTACCGATAACATGAATACGACTCTTTGTCCAATCTATCATTGAAGCTAAGACATGAGATGCGTTTCCTGTTAATACAATAACATCGTTATTGTTTGTAACTACTGATGCGTATGCTTTGGCTAAAGTAGCAAATGCTGTTGAAGGTGTATTACCAACATTAGAATCGCTACCTGCGTCAGAATCAACATAAAAAGTATTTCCAAATTGGAATCCTAATCCACCACCTAAAATTTCTGATGGAAGTATTTTTGCTCCTTGTCTAAGTGCTGGTTGTGTTTCGTTAAATAACATATATTTAATTTATTTTAAGTTAATAATGACGACCTAAATTCCTGCGATACCTGTCAATACTCCATTACGGAATGGATTTGTACAGATAAGTTGACCACCCATAATCATAAAGCCATTTACTGCTCCTTGATTGTAAGCTTGTATCCAATTTGTCCATGTGAATGCCTTTCCTGCATTAGCTGAATTGTATTCATAAATATTTCCTTTAATATTTTCTGATTTCAAACTAACAGGAGTTCCTTTCCACCAATTCAAACCATAGAATTTTAAGTAATCTAAGTTCAAAAGATAGAAGTTACCAGTTGTGATTTTTTTATCACGGAAGATTGTAAGACCGTCCCATACTAGACCAACTCCTGACTTATATCCTGCTCCTGTTTTCATATTACTGAAATCGGAGTAAGTATTTCTCTGAAATGTCTGAAATAATTGTTCACAATAAGCCCAAGTTGTGTAATCTGTAAGAGCCATTGTTGGTTGAATTTTTCCATCTGTTCCAGAATTTGCCAACTGACGAATCTTCAAGAGTGAAATTGTTCCACCTGAAGCTGTAACAATTGCGTTTAATCCTGCATATGTTGCACGAGCCAATCCTCCATAGTTTGCAAGAGTAGTTCCATCGTCTACGATTCCTGCTAGACCCATAGGAGCTTTACCTCCAAATGTAGAACCATCTCCTTGTAAAAGATTACCAATGTCATCAGCTGCATCTTGTGCACGAGATTCCATCATAACTTTTGCAAGCTTGATTGTTTGTAATGGTGTTTCGTTAACTGAAAGATCTGATCCTGCTAGTGCTACGTTTGTAGCTACGAATGTAGGATAGAATGTCATGTTAACAGCTACTGGTTGCTGTGTTGTAGGAAGCTGGTCGAAGCCATTGAAAGCAACTGATGCTACTCCTTTTTGATATTTTAATGGAAATAGCATTTGTGAGCCGTCCCATTTCTTTGTATTTCCTAATACTTCTCCAAAAAAGAAGTTATCTTTTAGGATTTGATCAACCCAAGCTGGTGCTAAGTATTGATTCGTTGTTGTTGTTATATTAATGTTTGGTTGCATAATAATAATGTTAAACTAATAATTATTTAAGACTTGATATGTACTCTTCAGCAGCCTCCCAACCTACTTTTGTTTGATTAGCTGGCTGAGCTTCTGCACTACGAGCCATACCTCTATTTGCTAGCTCCTTTGCACGAGATGGAACTGTAGTAGCTTTTTTCATTTCACTGAATGTTTCCCAAGCGGAATTCATATCAGGATAATTTACTATATCTCCATTGTTGTCCTTAGGTGCTATCTTTTCTACAAAAGAAACAAATTCTTGACGAGTCTTTTTGGCAATAGGATTGTTTGAAGTTATATCTACACTGAAAATTTCTTCAATGTTGTCGAATGCAGTTTCAAGTTCAATTTCAGCATCTCTATCAGCTTTATCTGCTTGATTCTGTCTTGATTCTAACTCAGCTATTGCTTCCGCTTTAGCTCTTTCTGTCCCTTTGTCTAAGATATTTTTAAATTCTTTAACCATTGATAGTTTTTCAGGCGTATCATTACCGATTAAACGAACTAAAACATCTGTTACTTCATCTTTTTCTGGTTCCTTTGTAATTACTTCTGGTTTAAAAGAGTTTTTAATTCTTTCTTCCATTTCTCTTTCTCTTTTTTCAAGATACTTTTGTATTTTAGGATCTTTATTAAAAGGTAAAGGTTTATCGTCTTCGTCTTTTGGTATTTCAGGAATTTCTTCCTTAGCTTCAAAAGGTTCTTCTTTAGGTATTTCGAAAGCATTCTTTTCATTATGACCTTCTAATCCACCTAAGAATTCTTCTACTGCACTTTTATTTTTATCCATATATATTGCAAGTTGTTTCAGGCACAATCAGGAAAGCCTATGGTTATAATAATTTACACAGGAGCTTTATTTTACGTCCACAGCTCCGAGAGAACGGACCTATTATTATTCGTTATATTCTCCAGCCTTAGCTTTACGAGACATTTCTTCCATTTTGACATCTTTTGCTTTCATAACCTTAACTGTTGGTTCCATTACCTTACTTGCAACTTTAGTTAAAGCAGATTTAATGCCACTACCTACCATTTTAAATGGTGATGGTGCTCCTTTATTTGCTAATGCTTTTGCTTTTGAATTCATTATATTTTTTTAATTGCTTTTAAATCTTTTTCTTGTTCCTTTGCTTCTTTTTTTAAGCCGACCTTTTTAAGTTTAGGAACTAAACGCTTATGTTCTGCTAATGCCTTTGACTTTGGCATTTCGTATTCTTTTTCCTCTTTTGCTTTCTTTAATGCTTTGCTACAATGTTTCATTTTATTGTGGTGGGTTATTAATAGGAACGTTATTAAGTGCTGCTGATGCTGGTTCGCCTCCTGTTCCCGTATCAGGTGGTGCTACATTTTGTTGATTCATATCTGGTGGATTGTCTCCTGGATTAATTCCTTCCACTATTGGTGCTGCACTTTCAGGAAAGTAAGTCTGCATATAAAGTTGTGGATTTAATCTAAACATTGTAACCATTTTAGCTGTCTCCATAGGATCAGGATAGTTTAGTTTCTTAAATAGATTGATTGGATCTAGCCAACCTTTGTTAGCTAAGTCTGTTGCTTGGTTTATTTCTGTTAGCTCGTCTTTGGGTTGCATTGAGTTAGGACTTACTGAAACAACAAACTTCCTTTGTTCACCAACCATTGTAAGTTTTACATATTCTACAGCTCTACCAGTACCCATGATGGCTGCGTAATGTGCTTCATCATAGAATACATAGTAAAGTTGTAGCCACCAATTAAAGACATTGTCAGCCACTTGCTCTAAGGCGTCGCCTATACCACCTCCGATTCGTGATGTGTCGTGTGATTGGTTTAATATCATTCCTCTAGCTGTTGTATTCTCATCTGGCTTCTGCGCTGTCATTCCTTGTGTGCCATAAATACCTCTAAGAGTATCTTTATCTATGTTTTGTGAATCTAATATTCCAGCTGGTAATGGATTAGCTGGTAGTCTTTTAATAGCTGCGTCTATATTACCACCTGCAAGAATTGGATCTCCTTTTTCAAGAGCATTAGCTGCTTGATGGGCTGTCTCAGCTGTAAAGGATACATCAGAAACTACAATAGCATTATTACCGTGTCCTAAATTCTTTTCTATTTGGAAATCTCTAACTGATATTCTGTCTTGATTAGCTATGTTCTGTTCAATTAAGTTTGTGAAGTCGTGTGGTGCTTCTTGCATTGAATACACTGAAAGGAATGTATAAGGCATTTTAGGTAATGCAAAATGGTTTGGCTTTTCATTGCCATAATTAAAGAATTCATTCTTATGCTTATCTAGTATTTGTTCTTTGTATGTAACAAAGCAATACTTGTCATTCCACCATTCTGTTCTTATTACTTGTGTGCCTAGAGGCATATCTAGTTTAAATTCAACTAAAGGAAACATATCTTTAAGCTCTTGTGCTGTTGATTGTATTCTTTCACCAAGGAATGCTCCTTTAAAGTCTCCATATTCATCTACATAACCATCAGGATCAAGTAAGAAGTTTTTAGGCTTTCTTAGTTCGGTTGTTATGTCTTTTGTTTCTTCATTCCAACCGTGCTTCATTATCCCTGTAAAGTAAACAGACCAATGCCATACCATAACGCCTAGTTTCTTTCTTAAACATAATATATCAGCATGAAATTGAAGCATTGTCTTTATGTCTTGTGATGCTTCTTTTCCTTCTGGTGTGTTATCACTCCATACTACTGGTTCTGGATTCTTTGCTAGTGCTTGTGGAACAAATGTTGAAGTTGCTTCAAATAGTAAGTTAGATGCGATTGTTTTATTAGTTACTGATCCAGTTGCTGTCTTTTGTGTTCCAAATAGATAAGACTTATTTTGTGATTGTCTTGGTTTTAGTTTTCCTTCATAGGGTGCATATTTTGCTTCCCAACCTTTCTTTAGTTTAATAAGTTCTTCGTCTGACATATCAAGGTCTAAGTCATCAATAGTAGCACTTGTTATGCCTTCTTGATCTTTAGGATTATCTCCTAGCTTATTTATATCAGAGTCTATTAGATCTGATACGCCTTGTATATTTAAGCCAAATGGGTCTAATGGGTCCATAATTAAAAAAGACAGCACCCTTGTGAGGTACCGTCCTGTTGGTCAGGTGAGGTTTATAATACTTGTATTATAGCATCTTTAGCTAAAAAGTCCTAATTTTATGTGATTATTGTAGTTAAGTCAGTAATTCTATAGTTCTTTTCAATTTTAATATTGCTTATCTTCTTTTGTCCATCAAAATCTATTGTTAGTTTCCCATAAGCTATATCAAAAGCACCTAACTCTTTCATTGCTTGCATAAGAGCCCAGATACGAAGATCCTCTCCTTGTAAGATTATTGTTGTCTTCATAGATATTCAGTGCTATCTATAATCTGTCCTTTTGGTATATCTTGTAAGGCAGATCCTTTGTGAATAATAGTTGCCAAGTCCATAGCAAATCTATCTAAGCCTATTCTTGCATAACATGTAGCAAGAGCCCAATGGTCAGGACCTTTTCTTTTATAGACATATCGCCAGTTATATTGAGGATCGCCTTCTTCGCCTTGCATTTCTCTTGTCCTGTATATATTAAGCCAATGATCGAAGTAAGGTTGCCAATCTTCTCTAGTTCCCCATATAGGAAATCTTTGCTCTTTTATTTCATCTATGACTAATTGAATAAGACGATTTCTATCAGCAAGAACTTTTCCTTCTTCGTCATTGTTGCCCCATCTTATGATTTGCTGTGTCTTTGTTTCTTTAGTAAACCAGCATAAGAATACACGCCCTCTGTATTTGTTTTGTAGTTTTCTAATACCAATAAGATCGCCACCTTGATCTGATATCATGATAGCTCTAGGAAAGCGGATCATTAACTTATCTAGTTCATCATATGGGTCATAACCTAAAACTGGGTTCTCAGCTATGGACTTACAGTATCCGTGGTAGAATATACCATCCTTGTTTGCAAGCGTGTAGTGAATGTTGTGCCCAGTATCAACACCTATTATGATTCGTCCGTCTTGGCTATTTTGTTTGTTTATTAAATTGCTTTCCAGTATTGCTTGTGAAAGCATATCATTTGTATTTATATATGGAAGACCAGCAACAAAGTTATGAAAGTATTCTTTGCTCTTTGTCCTTTTATATTCAGCTATTCTAGCAGCTGATGTTAATGGACTAATCCATAATGGAATCCAATAGCCAGACCATTTACCATCTTTAGTAGCAGCCCATTCTCCCATTCGTCTATTCTCGTCTGTTATTTCTAGTTTACATTTTGGACATCTAAATATCTCAGCTTCATAATCAATACAAGATTCATCAAGGACATAAATGTTTCCACAATTGTTATGTTTAATATGCCATTTCTTTTGGTCGCTCATTTGCCAAAACTTATCAACTCCAAAGTCTGGAATAGTAGGATTACTAAATACCCATTTGTATCCGTGTTTACTATGTTGTAAACGAGAGTCATATATTTCTAATATCTCTTGCGGTGCTTTATCGTATTCATCAGCAACAAGCATATCTAAGGACAGCATAATTGCTGATCTATCTGTCATAGCTCCTAAATAAAATATATAGTTCTCTCCAATTTGTTTCTGTGATATAGAGTCTTTATCTTTAAACCATTTTTCTATAATAGGATTTTGTTGTGCTATTCTATTTACCTTTGAACCAACGAACTTCTGAACCATTTCAACTGTTGGTAAAATATATCCTATGTCTATTCTTCTATATCTAGATAGATGTATTGTTTTAAATATAGCACAAGTAGAAAAACCAATTTGTCCAGCTTTAATACAACAAAGAAAAGGACTTTCGTCGCTATAAATATCTATTAAGTATCTATGTGTATGGAAGTCTAATTCTTTTCCTGTTTCTGTTTTTATTTTATTTTCTGTAATCCAAGCTAATATACTTAAGTGTTCTATATCTTTTAAATTTGTTGTTTCTTGAACCATTCGTTAAATAATTGTGCTTTAGCTAATTGATCTGGTGTTTGTTCTTGATTTAGATTTATATTAATAGATTGTTCAATAGGTTTAAATCCAGCACGATCTAAAATATCTTTTGAAGCTCCTAGTCTAACATTTTCTGCTTGAGCATTTTGTGACAGAGAAAATATCATAGATTCTGCCGC
>Ga0247841_10011970_pt1 | contig 11398 bp, 9 predicted proteins | sample LaCruzMarch2015__2_FD_192410 | JGI IMG/M metagenome (GOLD analysis project Ga0247841, IMG submission 192410) | Freshwater microbial communities from meromictic Lake La Cruz, Castile-La Mancha, Spain - LaCruzMarch2015_18m | ecosystem: Environmental > Aquatic > Freshwater > Lake | place: Spain...
GGTCAAATATAGTTGATTATACGTTTGTAGCCTCGGGAACGCTTATCCAAGCGCAGGCGTCGTTACTTGCAAGAGCAGCGGAACTTCCCAAATCGTTTCATTCCATTTCACAGGGGGTAACTGAGACCACTATACTTGTGGATGAATCGTTGGAAAGCGATCTGATTCAAATTTTCCGAAAGGAGAAATGCATAGAGAGGGAGAGAGATTTAACCGTTCTTACTTTTTTATTGCCGGCAGAAAATAGGGTACTATACGGCTTTTACTACTTTATTTTAAGGGAATTTGCCTGGAATGGTATAAATCTGGTGGAAGTGATTTCTACGTCGAATGAATTTACTTTAGTAGTTTCCACAAAAGATTTAGATGCAGCATTCAAAGTATTAAGCACCCTAAGGAACGGCTAATTTTGTTTGTGTAAGTTTAGATTTACGAGAAACACCCCTAACAAAAGGAGGAATGCGGCAAGGAGTGAATGACCGGTCAGATTTTCGTTATTTAATTGCCAGCCTAAAAACACTGCAATAACCGGATTAACATAGTTGGAGGTAGCCACTTTTTCAGGTTTTACATGATGCAATAAGTATTGGAAAGCTGAAAAAGCAATAATAGAACCAGCAAGTGTGAGATAACTGAAGGCCAACCAACTTTTCGGTGATACTTGTTGGAAAATGAAATGAGCGGGCTCATCGTTTATAAAAGAGAAGAATAAAAGAATTAAACCTCCGAAAATCATTTGTAAGGAGGCAGAAAAGGATTTAGATGTAGGAAGTCGTGTATTTTTCACAGCCACTGTGCCCCATGCCCAGGCTACAATGGCAGCACTTATAGCAAAAAGGCCTTTGAAGGTGTCTTTATTCCAGGGAAATTCAGGTTGACCGACGAGAACATAGATGCCTGACATTCCTAGAAGCAATCCCATAATTGTTTTTGAATCAGGTTTTCTCTTATCTAATAACCAAACAAAAAGAACGACCATAACAGGTTCGAAAGCAGCCATGAGAGCTGCCAAACCAGTATCGATAAACTGTTCCGCCCAAACCACCATAGCCGTGCCCACAACTAAAAAAAGAAAACCCATGCCAGCGGCAGACTTAACGTTTTGCCATTGAGGTAAGGGATCTTTTTTCACAAAACCTATAGCTGCCATAATTGAGCCTGCGAGAAGAAATCTTGTGCCGGAAAGCATAAAAGGAGGAATATCCTCCATGGCTATGAAATTAACTAAATAGGTAGAACCCCAAATAATATAAATAGCCAGGAAGGATAAAACCACTAAAAAAGGTTGATTTTTGGAAGTTTTCAACCCGGGCGATTAATTAAAATCGTCATCATCATCGCCTGAATCATTTCTTTCGTCATAAGAATCATTATCATCCATGTCAGAAGAATCGTCGGCTATATCATCATCCAGGTCGCTAACATCGCCATAAAGAAGGGCAGCATCATCATCGCCAAAAGCATCTTTAGCAGATGTAACACCTAAAAGATCATCGTCGAAATCATCGGGATCGACGGCAGGTTTCTTTTTATTTGGGGAAGATTTGCGAATGACCGTAGTGATAATCCTCTTTTGTGGAATCACTTTTTCAACATCCTTTCTTTCTTCAGAGGATTCCTGAACAGGTTTGATTTTCTTTTCCGGGGGTTGTTGTTGTTCAGAAACTTTAGCGGCCATACTTTTGGTAGTCGTTGGCACGGCAAGGAGTCTTCTTTTGTCAATGAGTTCACCTGTAACTATACAAATGCCGTAGGATTTATTTTTAATCCTTACGAAAGCATTTTGGAGATCTTGAATATGGACACGTTGACGTATGGCCATATTATTTAGCATCTCGACATCGTTATTGATACTGCTATCGTCAACCCAGTCGCCTCCGTGCTCATCACTTGTGTTTTCCGTTATCTCAACAATTTGCTCTTGTAGCTCAGTCAAGTGTTTGGTAGCACGACGCAGTTTAGTTTCTATAATTTCGCGAAACTCATCAAGTTCAGCATCGCTGTAGCGCAAAATTGGATTATTATCCATAAGGAGTTTTGAGGATATTGATTCAAAATAAAATGCAAGATTCCGAAGAATTTTTTAAAAAATACACTACTTGAAAAAAAATGTTTAAAAGTTTTCCGAATAAAAAATTAATTTATTGATAATCAAATATTTAGGTCATTTTCCTAAATCGTATATCGTACATATCGCTTCGTCGGTTATTGAGTGCCTGAACGCTACCGAAGGCATGTAATTCTTTTAACAATTCCAAATCAACATCTGCCACCACGGTCATTTCCGAATTTGGGGTAGCTTCTGCCCGAACGCCATTTACGGGAAAGGCAAAATCGGTTGGGGTAAAGATGCCTGATTGGGCGTATTGAATATCCATGTTGTTCACTTTGGGCAAATTTCCCACACAACCGGCGATGGCCACATAGCATTCATTTTCAATGGCCCTGGCCTGGGCACACAAACGCACTCTGTTGTAACCATTTTGGGTGTCGGTAAGAAAGGGAACGAAAAGAATCTGGACATTATTTCGGGCATACCAGCGAGCGAGTTCGGGGAAACAAATATCATAATCTATGAGAATGCCAATTTTGCCGGCATCGGTGTCAAATATTTTAAGTTTATTACCTCCAACCATACCCCAGGCAGAGAGTTCTGAGGGCATGGGGTGTATTTTATAACACCCGTCCCAGGTGCCGTCTCTGCGACATAGATAACTTACATTCAGAAGATGTCCGTCTTCGACAATGGGCATACTGCCGGTTATGATATTGATATTATATGCCATGGCATATTCAATAAATTTTTGCAGAAGAGGCTCGGTATAACGTGCCAGTTCACGGACCGCTTTTGCCTCACCGAGGTGATTAAATTCAGCTAAAAGGGGGGCATTGAAAAGGGCGGGAAAGACAATAAAATCAGATTTATAATCGCTGACTGCATCGACGAAGTATTCCACTTGTTCGAGCAGCGCATTAAAGTTCCTAAAAAGCCTCATTTGCCATTGCACGAGGCCCAGGCGAACCATCTGTTTGCTATTAGCACTCAGTTCTTCTTTTCCTTGAAAATAGATATTATTCCACTCGAGGAGGGTAGCAAAATCTTTCGACTCAGTATCTCCTGGCATGTAATTTTTAAGAATTTTTTTTACGTGAAAATTATTGGACATTTGAAAAGTAAGGGTAGGATCATAAATTTCCTTGAGTTTTACCTTTTCCAAATATTCCCTTGGGGTCATCAATTCGGCATAATGCTTATAATTTGGAATTCTACCTCCGGCTATGATGGCGCGTAGATTTAGCTTTTCGCATAAATCCTTTCGTCTGTCATAGAGTCTTCTTCCCAATCGCAAACCCCTATATTCCGGTGCGACAAACATTTCAATGCCATAGAGAACATCACCGTCGGCAAAATGGGAATTGAAGGTATAATTTCCTGTGATTTCCTGAAAGGTGTGATTATCTCCGAATTTTTTGTAGTCAACGATAATAGATAACGCGGAGGCGACCACTTTCCCATCTACGAGAACGCACAATTGTCCTTCGGGAAATAAATCCAGTAATTTTTTGATGTCATCTAATTGCCAATAATCACCACCTATACCTGCATAGGCTTCGATCATAGCTTCTTTTAAACCAAAATAGTCATCGAAATATAAATTTCTTAATTCAATTTTCATCGTTATTCTATTTACAAATGACATTTATAACCTATGCCATAGATTGTTTTTATGTAATCGTCGCATTCAAAAGGGGCTAATTTTCTCCTCAAATTTTTGACATGAGCATAAATAAATTCAAAATTAGCACTTTCCTCCATGTGATCCCCCCAAAGGTGCTCTGCGATTTTCTCTTTGGTGAGTACCCTGTTTTTATTTCTAATGAGATAAAAAAGCAGATCAAACTCTTTTTTAGTCAGGGTTAACTCTTCTTCTTCAACAGTTACCTGATGTTCCTGAGGAAAAAGGACTAACTTCCCAAATTGAATGGAGGTATTAGGCAGATTAAATCTTCTTCGGTTAATCACCTTTATTCTGGCCCAAAATTCTTTCGGATCTATGTCCCTGTGAATGCAATCATCGGCACCCGTTTCTAAAAATGGAATAATCTGGTTAAAGGTGCTAAGGTCATAAATAATAAATAAGCCAGTACCAGTATCTTCTAAACGAATCATTTTTGTTATTTGCAGACCTTCGGTAATCTGATCATGTAAAAATAATAAAATAACGTCGTAGGAATGACTATCTATTTTTAATAAAGCACTTTTAAAATCCGGGGCAATTTCACAGAGAAACCCACATTTCACCCACCATTTTTGCCAATTAATTCTGTTTTTTTCATCAGAATCTATTAACAACATTTTCATAAAAAATCAGTATTTTCCTTGTTAAAAAAGCAGGTATCATTTTAATTATACAATTTAGCGTGTATTTTCTAAAAAATTCAAAATTAATTCAGATTTCTTCTTTTTTTTTGATTTAAAAAGTGTTTTTTACTCATGAGTAAGAAGAAAAAGGAACCAATTAAAAAGGAGCCACAACTGGTTGATGATGCCTCTCGAGCCAGGGGTAAGCGTTTAATGCCTGCGCCCGAAAAGAAAAAATATAATAATCCTAAAAAATGGCTTCAAGCATTAGATGAAGATGATGACTATGAGCAATGAGCCCAATGTTTAGTCAGGCCACTTCACCCAGGTCTGTCAGATTATTTTCTCCCGGTGAATTCGATCCTATTAATCATTTTTATCCGAAAGCGCTAAATGCTACCATCCACCCGATGGTTTCATTTTTCCTGAATCTGGATAAAGACCGTATTGTTAGCAGGTATTGTCATTTGCATCCTTTGGTTAAACCGCAGGCACTCAAAGCTATTTTATCCTATCAATGCAGTCACTTTTTGTGGGCAGGCGCCGATTTGTTGAATGTTACCTCAGCGAGTGGGCGAAGGCAGATGGTTATTATAGAAAATAATTCCTGTCCGTCGGGGCAAAAATCTATGCCGCTGACCGACGACCATCAGGAACAAGGGAGCTATAAAGACTTAATTGAACGAACTTTTCATCCCCATATTCTTAAAAATGCGACCATTGAAGGAGGACTTGCTGTGTTGTACGATAAGAATTTGATGGAGGCCACCGGTTATGCCGCCGTATTGGCTGATACCTGTATGGAAAAGGTGTATTTAGTGCCATTTTTCGATGAGGATTGTAACGATTTTGCCCGTTTTCAACAAGGTGTGCTTGAAATAATGGATGAAAATGGGCAATGGAAGCAAATTAGAGCGGCCTTCAGATATGTTACTCAAAGACCCTGGACCAGAATTCCACTTCAAAGTAAAACCCTCATATTTAATCCTATTATTGCTTGTTTGGCAGGGGGTAGAAATAAAATGACGGCAGCAAAAGCCTATTCCGATTTTAATAAGGAATGGGAAACTTTTGGCTTACATATTAATACCCCGCAAACGATATGGGATGTGAAAAAGGAAGAAATTCCTCAATACATTGCCGAGTTCGGGGGGCAGGGAGTAATTAAGGTGCCATATAGTAACTCAGGCCAGGGCGTTTTCACCATTGTATCAGAACGGGAACTCGAGGATTTCATGAAACTTGAATTCCCTTATGACCGTTTTGTTTTCCAAAGTTTAATTGGAAACTATAACTGGAGTTCCGAAACCTTGACGGGAAAGTTATATCATGTGGGGACGATACCCAATGCAAAGGGAAGAACCTTTGTAGCAGACCTGAGAATGATGGTTAGCTCTACAGAAAATGGTATTTTACCCCTTTGTACTTATGCCAGAAGGGCGAAATTACCTTTAGAGGATAATTGGACCTCTGACGCCTCCTCCTGGGACATGCTGGGAACTAATCTTTCTTTTAAATTGCCGTCGGGTGAATGGGACAGCGATACTCATCGCTTATTATTAATGGATAGAAGGGACTTTAATAAACTGGGTATTGGTCTGGATGACCTCATTGAGGCCTACATACAGACCGTTTTATCTACCGTCGCCATCGATAAAATGGCAGAATCACTTATTTCACCCTTGGGTGATTTAAATAAATTGAAATTTAAACAGGTCAACGATGATCAGGGTCTGATGAATGAAATATTGAATTTTGAGTGATTCTATGGCTCTGATATTTGGTCCATCACGTTACGTTCATAATATTTTACAGCCTGAATTCTATTCTCTACCTCAAATTTATAGTATATAGCTTTAAGATGAAACTTTACCCCATTTAAGGATATATTTAGCATTTTTCCAATGTTTTCATAAGTTTCTCCTTCTGCCAATAATTTTAAAATGTCTAATTGTCTGGGCGTCAGTTTTTCTCCTCCATTGGTTTCCTCCTCAATGCTGGGACGATGATGGTGAACCAGTTTTTTTAAAATTGAAGGAGAGAAAAATAAACTTTCATTACGAATCAGCAGATCAAAAAAATATTCTTCTCCATTTTCTGCTATAAAATAACCACTGATTCCCGATTTAAGTAAAGTTAATATAGTTTTTACCGAACAATCTGGTCCAAAAAGAATAATCTCTGTATTTATTTGTTTTTTTCTTAATTGCTTCAAATGAGAGCATATTTCCTCGTTACATTTTATGGGCGCTTCAATTAATAAATAATCAAATAATGCCCGCTTAGGGACACCGTCTAAAAAAGTACTTACATTTTGGGCTTCTCCCAAAATAATGAAATTTGGATTTGAGGTCAGTCTTTTTCGAATTTTTTCGAAACATTGTGATTTATTATTATATATAAGACCAAATCTTTTCATCAGTTAATTTTTTCAACAAAATACATTATAAAAAAAATTAATATCAACCCATTCTAATGAATTGGCCGTAAACTAGATGATTATACAGTGAGCCTGAAATGATTTTTTGTGGCGTTTTAATTAGCCTTTAAATAAGGAGACGATTTGATGCCTCGTGTTAACTTCCAACTTTTTATAAATATTCATGATATGATAGCGAACGCCATGGATGGTAATATTCATATTGGAAGCAATCTGATTATAGGACAGTCCATCGATTAAAAACCGTATTAGTTTTGTCTCAATATCAGTTAATTTTTCATTTTCTTTTTGAGACTTCCCCGGATTTTGAAAATAACCAATAATCCTTCTGGCTACACTTGCACTCAGTGGACTACCTCCTTCCTCTATACAGTTTAACAATTTCTCCTCGATGTTTTCAAATGAAATTCCTTTAACTAAGTAACCAATAGCTCCACGGCTGATAGCTTGAAATATCCTGTCATTATCCATGACTATGGTATGAATCACTACTTTTGCATCGGGAAATGCCTTTCTTATTTTTGGTAAACCGTCAATTCCATTGAGGAAAGGTAGATTAAGATCAAGGATGATGATGTCAATGTTAGCATTGGTTTTTGAAAACTTGACGAGTCTTTCCACTTCATTTGTCTCAAAAACAACACTGAACTTCTCAGAATGGTCAAAATGAGTCCTAAAACTTTTGACAATATTCGGGTCATCCTCAACGATAGCCAATTGATACATTTGGTTTAATTTTAATCTATTATGTCTCCAAATTAAAAGGTAATCATAAAGAAAATATTCATTTAGTTTTTTTATCAAAAAAACTAAATGAATATTTAGTCAGATAGTTTCAGACCTTAACCCGACAAGTCATAAGAAATTGATGAGCATCATTGTCAAAATGTATGTAAGCTTTCATTCTTTTTGCTCTTTTTTGCATGATTGTCATTCCATGTCCTGTAGAAAAAGAGGTCATATTTCTTGTATGAAAACTATTAATTACCTCCAGGGTAAGATGGCTTTTTTCGTAATTAATATTGATAATAACCTTTGAAGCCGGGGCGTGTTTCAAAATATTTTGAATGGCCTCTGTAAAAATCATCATAAGTTGATGACGCACAGTAAGAGATAGAATCTTTTCCGACGGAATCATTTCAGAAATATGATAGGTCACTTTTATCCCTTTTTCTAATAAATACCTGTCACTAAAGTCTTGAAATCTTATGATGAGGTTTTTAAATTTCTGTTTACCTAAATCTATGGCCCAGATGATATCAGAAATGGCCAGATTAATTTGCTGGCACTCCTCAGTAATACGGTTTAATTCATATTTTATGTTTTCGTTTATTTCCTGTTTATTGGCTAATAATTTATTTGCACCATAATTAATTGAAAAAATCATACTTCCCATTCTGTCATGTAAATCTTCCGCTATTTCAAGTCTGACATTATGTTCTTTTTGTAATTGATTTAACTTATTAGAGATGATCAGATAAAGGATAATAAAAAGTAAAATCAGGAATAAAATAATTACATACGTTTGTTTGTACCAAATAGGTTTTTGGATGATTTGTAAGGTTTTTAACTGACCATTCCAGCCAGAATAATTAGATCTGGTCTGAATTTGCAAGTTGTATTCCCCTTGTGGTAATTTATGGTATGTTATTGGATTCTGCCCTTTAATGTATTGCCATCTTTCATCATACCCTAACAGTTTATACCTATAGGCCTGATTTTTAAAATCAAAATAATCATCTCCACCCAAATGAATCCTTAAGGGGGAATGGTACCATTTCAATGTGATGGGATAGCTATTAGAAAGAGATATATCTTTACCTTCTTTGCTGTCATATACTTTAATATCGGAGATAAACGGGGTTGGTTTTATAGAAAATGCGGATTTTATTTCTGAGGGATTAAAATAGGTTACCCCTTCTGTCCCGCCAAAAAGCAGAAGTCCGTCTTTCGATTTTAAATGGGAAATAGTATTGAATTCATTACCGATCAGGCCGTCATTTGTATTAAAATTCTGTACGGTTTTATTTTTCATATTCAACATGGACAACCCATTCGCGGTACTTAACCATAAATTTTTTCCACCATCCATGGAATAAGTAGCGTAAATTTCATCGGAAGGAAGTCCATCTTTCATGGTTAGTCTGCTTAGTATTTTATCTTTTTTATAATCAAATAAAATAATGCCTATTTGGTTGGTAGATAACCATAATTGACCGTTAGTATTTTTATAGATATGATTAATTCTAACTTTTACATTAGATTGAATTTTATTCACACTCAAGGGTTCAGGGATCCAACCTTTATGTATATCAAAGATAAGTAATCCTTTATCTGTTCCAATAAAAAAGGAGCTGGAATCACGTTGCAGAAAATCAAATAATTGTAATTCCTTTTCAGTATTTTCAAAAGGAAGTGCCTTAATTTCCAGATTTGTCGGGTTAATCTGATAAACCCTGGTATTCCCTGCATATATCATATTTCTGCTTTTGTCATAATATGCCCCCCTGAAACCCAGTCCATTGCTGCTTAGTACTAGATTTTGATTATTGATAAATTTATTTTTTTTAATTTCCAGGATATTAAAAGCATTATAATTTTCGAGTGTTGTGAATAGCCTGTTACCTTGAATATGAATAGGCTTAAAACAGATATTCAAGGTACTGTAGGAATTAGGTAATCCATTTATTTTTTCTGATTTCCTGTCCCATTCATATAATCCTGCATAAGTGGCGATGATAATATTTCCATTTTCTTTCTCGAGCATTCCTCTGACACTCTTACCCTCCAATTCTTTTAGAGTATTAAATTGAACCGATTTTTCCTTTAAAAGGATAATACCGTAGCCAGTTCCAATCCAAATAGTATTCAATTTATCTTTGAAATATTTTATTTCTCCTTTACCGAATTTCATAAATTCTCTTGTCGGGAAACCAGATGATTTGATAATATCAAAAATGGGAATTCCTTTATCTGGAAAGCCATAACTAAATTGATCGCTTGCTGAAAATTTAACGGGAATCCTTATATTACTTTCATTAAAAAAATTCATTCCCAATAATTCCCCCTTAGGATTAATGATTTGTTGAATCCAATTAATTATGCCATATTTTTCAAGAAAAATTCCTCCACGTAAATCTTCATTAATTCTACTCTTTAATTTATTACATCTTCCATCAATAGCAATATACCAAATTCTTTTTTGAGGGTCTTCCATGATAGACGAAATTTCAGTATAATACGTAGCCATTAACTTCATATCATTCAAATTTTCATCTTTCGAGTAATATACCTTGTTAAATATGCTGAACCATATATTGCCCTTATAATCCTTAAATAAAGCCCTTATTTTATGATTCTTGTATATTGTTTTTTTGTTTCCGGAATCAGGATTGAAGATGACGATTCCGTCAGAACCAGCAATCAGTAGATTTCCATTTTTTGAGGTTATTATATCAAATATCTCATTGTTATCATTTATTACAGGAATAGAGGGATCTTCAAATACGGTGCTGAATTTATGGCCATCGAATCGTATTAATCCCATATCACGCGAACCAATCCAAATAATACCCTTCTTATCCTGGGTAATGCCTGAAATATTATCCGATGGTAGTCCATCATTAATACCCAGGTATTTTGAAAAATATCTGGTGGAGGTCTCTATAGAGAACCCTTTTTGGAAAAATAAAAAGGATATTAAAAGGTAAATCCAGGGGCTACGAGTGTTTAACATGACCTTATTTTTTTCTGCATAGTAACAAAAAAGTATCACTAAAATAAGAAAAAAATTTATTGATTGATAAACTAAATGCTTATCTATTTATCTGGAACTAATTATCAAAAACACCTAATTATATATTCAAAAAAATTAAAATGTGTGTTTGATTTTATAAATTTTTGTTTTAACCATTTGTAATATTTAAAATAATGTAAATCAATTATTTATATTTTTCATATTTAAAAAATTAGTATGCAAATGCAGTCTTTTCTTTAATTAACTACCTTTTTGGGTAGTATGGTCTGGGTGGGATATTCCTTGATTTGTGGTATTAAAAAATGGTATAACCTCTCAAACTACAACAGATGAAGATCGCGAATCGTATGTTCGTGCTGACCTGCAGCATCATTCAGTTAACTTTTTCTATTCTCAACAGTCAAGAATGCTATGAAACGCATGCTACCAAATATCAGGGTGGCTTTCATAGCAATATTATGATTCGGCCAGATAATAAAGTAGTCGTTTGGGGGGATCCAACCCCTTTGGGTATTAGATATACCCCTACATTGGTTCCCAATCTGGAGGGTACGCCCATAGAAGTTGGTACATCCGGTGCTCCATGGAATGAAGATGGTTGGGGGTGGAATTCTATGTTTATTAGGACCACTACTAAATTCTATGGTCATGGTACTGGTTTTTTACCAGCTACTTTTAATACTGGACCTACCCTTAGTGGAACTGCTTTTCAAGATTTAACAAGTCAATTACCTGCAGGCGTAACGCCTTCCTCTATTTTGAATATGATAAATTCAAGAGAGAATATTTCTTTGGTAACCAGAAGTGGCGATTTATGGATGAGGACAACGCACGATTT
>Ga0247841_10011971_pt1 | contig 11397 bp, 8 predicted proteins | sample LaCruzMarch2015__2_FD_192410 | JGI IMG/M metagenome (GOLD analysis project Ga0247841, IMG submission 192410) | Freshwater microbial communities from meromictic Lake La Cruz, Castile-La Mancha, Spain - LaCruzMarch2015_18m | ecosystem: Environmental > Aquatic > Freshwater > Lake | place: Spain...
CTCTTCTGTTCTTCCGTTGCACGGCGGAACGTGATTTGTTTTATTGTATAGCTGTAGTTAGTCAATACAATAAACGAGGAAATACCCTTTTAGATCACACTACACTCTGTGATAAATTGAGCGATTAATGAATATCATGCTCTTATTGATGTAGAAGTTAAAGCTGATGACAAAAAAAAATCCACTTATGAGGATTTTGCCAATAGTCCAACCCAAGATACTAGCAGCGGAGAAGGTTTCGGTCCTCCGGGTGGCGGGACACCACCCGGTAATTTTGATCCTTCTATGGATAACTTTGGAGGTCCTCCAGATGACTTTGAGGTACCACCAAATGATTTTGGAGGTCCTCCAGACGACTTTGGAGGTCCACCAAATGGTTTTGGACCTGGTGGAGGCGGTCTCGGTGGAGGTGGACCTGAGCAAGCTACGCCGGGCTTTAAAAGTTTTATAGAGGCACGTCGTGAATCTCTACTCAAGCATCCTGAAATTGATAAACCCGTTCCTGTGATTGAATCGGTCTCAATTATGATCGCTGGAAAAGAATCTACGAAACCAGTCCCCAGCCCGCCAACTGAACCAGTACAAGTGAAGGTAAAAATCGGTAAATAGGTTCTTGGTTTTATAGATGGACTTACAGAGGATTTTCATATTCAGTTTCTTTTGTTTGTACACTTATACTACTAGCCCCTATTACATCTTTTGTGATAATGGTGATTGGAAATAGCATAGCACGAGCTTTCAGCCTCGTTGGGGCGTTATCTATAATTCGTTTTCGTACCCCTTTGAAAGATACGAGAGATACTGCATTTGTCTTACTATCATTAGGTATTGGATTTGCTACCGGGACCAGGGCTTATGTTATCGCTACTATTGGAGCTATTTTAGTCGGTATTTTTGCTCTCACTCTACATCTAACCAATGTTGGAAACTCAATAAAAGGTGATTTTCTTCTCAGATTTCGTATGATTAATCCGCCAGACGATGGTTGTGTTTACAGTGATATTTTTGACAAACATTTAAAAAAGAATACGCTGGTTAATATGGCTACGACACAGCAGGGCAACTGTTTAGAACTTGCGTTTAACGTCATTTTCAAAGATTCAAAACAACAGCAAAAATTCATCAAGGAACTCAGCGAAATTCCAGAATTAGAGCAAGTAATGCTCGTTGCTGTTGACAAAGTAGAGGAATACTAATACCATTTTCCAATTCAAATGCGTCATAAATTATTGTAGAGATGGGGTAACCTCATCTCTACGTTTCATGAATTTTATGTATATTTCAATTGAAAATTGGTATAATAATATCTGTACGGATATACCACAACCATTAGAGAAAGGATAAAGAATGCGCAGGACACTGATAATCATACCGTTATTACTAATGTTGAGTGCTTGTGGAACAAAAATGGCTATTCATCCTGAGCCAAAACCAGTAGAATCCAAAATCATCAGAAAAGCAACATGGGAAGTGGACTTCAGGGACGTATATTTCGCTGATGCCAAAAATGGTTGGGTTATAGGTGACAAAGGGATGATCATCCATACATCTGACGGGGGAAAAAACTGGGAAACTCTAATTAGCGGAACTGACGTCAGGCTGAATAGAATACAATTTACCGATGAAAAGAGCGCATGGGTAGCTGGTGATGGTGGAGTTCTACTCCATACCATAGATGCTGGTAGAAACTGGAGAAAGCAAGTAATCACAGATGGAAGTATTATCGGGCTTTATTTTCTTGATGGTTATCGAGGATGGATTTGTGGTGAAGGTGGTGTTATTTACTATACTGCTGATGGCGGTAAAGCGTGGAAGTTCCGACCTTCTGGAATGGGAGAACCTCTTGTTGATATTTATTTTGTAAATCAGCAGGAAGGTTGGGCTTTGGGGCAACTTGGCATCGTCTTACACACAACCGATGGTGGAAACAAATGGAAAACGGAGACAATTGACCCATATCGTAGTTTTATCAATATGCAGTTTGCTACAGATGGCAAGGTTGGTTGGGCGGCGGGGATAGGTTCGGCTCTTGTATCAACGCATGACGGTGGAAAAACATGGCAAGACCTTAAAGCTGGTATAGAAAATACGCATGCTATAAATGGTTTGTATTTCAGCAATGCAAAGAGCGGTTGGATTGTAGCGCAGGATGGAACCGTCTGTTATACTGTTGATGGTGGCGATAATTGGGAAAAACAAAAAACTGGAACTCATAATGATTTATTATCTATTTATTCTTTTGATTCGCAAGATGTATGGGCTGTGGGTACTACAGGAACAATACTTCATTCCACAGATAACGGTAAAAACTGGAAAATTGAGTCCGAAAGCACAAGCGAACCTTTGGCAAGCGTGGATGTCTCTCCTGAAGGACGTGGCTGGGCAGTCGGAAGGCGCGGGGCAATATATCACACACAAGATTCTGGTCAATCATGGGAAAAGCAGGAAAGCGGCGTAGTCGCAGGATTAAACAAAGTTTTCGCTGTAGATGACAATGAAGCATGGGCTGTTGGCGACTCAGGCTATATACTCCACACAAAAGATGGCGAAAAATGGAGCACACAGAAGGGATATGATTGGCTAGGACTGCATGACGTTCAATTTATTAACAAAAAGCGTGGGTGGTCGGTAGGTGATGCTGGTGGTATATTCTACACCAATGATGGCGGGAAACGGTGGGTAGAACAGCGCGGCTATCTTCTTGAAATGCTTTATGGATTATACTTTGTATCGCCAACGGAAGGCTGGACTGTAGGATGGCCCGGTAAGGTACTTCATTCAACTGATGGTGGTATGACATGGAAAACCCAAAATCCAGAGGTATATGATGAGTTATATTCAGTATATTTCGTAAACAACCAGACAGGCTGGATTTCCGGGCAATATGGTCTAATACTCAACACACAAGACGGTGGAAAAATTTGGAAACAACAGCATAGCGGAACTAATGCTAAACTAAAAAAGATATATTTCGCCAGTTCATCAGTAGGTATAGCTGTCGGGGATCAAGGAACGCTCATAACTACGCAGGACGGTGGAAAGACATGGGAAAAGCAGGACAGTGGAACAACTAAGAACTTAAAAGACATAAGCGTAGGAACAGATAAACTCATTGCTGTGGGAGATGACGGAATAGCAGTGGAATACAAAATTCCTATGATCACACAATACTCACCTCGAAAGCTGTTGTTTAACGAGTCAGATGCAATTCCCGTTAAGCCTGAGATTGTATGGGAAACTTTATCAACGATAGAAGGTGGAAGCCTTCGGAATGTATCATTCATTAGCAATTCTAATGGCTGGGTTGTCGGTGATGGTGGAATGATCTTGCATACAATGAATGGTGGTAAAACTTGGGAAACGCAAGTAAGTCCAATAAATAACTCATTGGTTGGAGTACATTTTATCTCACCAGAAGTAGGATGGATTATGTCAGTAGATGGAACAATTTTGTCTACAAGTAATGGTGGAAAGACATGGCAAGTTCAGAATGTTGACTCAAAACCAGTAATGAACAGCTACGATGAAAATATGAGTCCAATAAAAATAGCCCATGAGTTAAAGGCTGTCTATTTCCAATCATCTAGTGAAGGTTGGGCGGTTGGTAAGAACGGTGCAATACTGCACAACATTGACGGTGGACCTGTGTGGACACCACAAGACAGCAAAAATCCCACAACGTTTAATGATATTCAGTTTATAGATGATCGTCATGGTTGGGCAGTTGGTCTTTGGGGAATTATAGTCTTCACAAATGACGGCGGAGCTACTTGGCTGACTCAGAAATGCAATACCAGTTATGATCTCGCAGGATTATACTTTATAAATGATAGCGAGGGTTGGGTTGTCGGTAGAGATGGTATCATTTTGCATACAAAAGATAGCGGATCAAGTTGGTCGTCGCAGAATAGTAATGTTGATGAAAATCTTAGCTCTGTATATTTCAAAAACAATATAGAAGGATGGGTCGCAGGAGATAACGGACTTATTCTTCATACATCAGACGGTGGAGTAACATGGCAACATGAAGGTTCAGGAACAGATAAGTCACTCTACGACATATCATATATCAAGGGATATGGTCTTATAGCAATAGGAGCAGAATGTACGATAGTTAAACAGACAATTGATAAGCCATAAAACTACTTTTTCTAATTTGGTATTAGAGGTAACATTTTTGTTGACATAACCTGTAAAAGATGTTAGAATATATCTGTTATGTATTAATAAACAACGTAAAAGGAAAAGAACATTGATGGAGCGATTTTATGTCAAATCAAGTAGATAAACCTGCGACTGTTGGCATTGCATCAAAAGTGGGTATAATTCTGGCAGAGATTATACTAGGATTTATTGTTACTTATGGTGTTGTTTTGGTTTTTGGGCTACTGTTAAATCCAATTAACATTCAGGCAGAAGTCAGTCTCTTTGTAGTTTTTTTGTACTTAATCATTGTGCCTTCTATCGTAGTATATTCTATCGGTAAGAAGATTGGCAAGCATCAAGGTTCCTACTTATTTGTGTTACTAGGTAGCGGTTTAGGATCGGTCATTCTTCTCGGCATTGTATTCCCTATCTTACTAGACTTATCCACTAATATAAGAAATGAATATCTGGGTGGATATCTATGGATTATTTTAGCAGTAATGCCAATCGTTGGCGCTATAGTTGGCTTTTATGTAAAGAGGGAAGAAAAGAAGGTCAGTAAAAAGGTTGTAGGTTTGGCTTTAGCCGGGATAATTGTAGTCGGATTGATCAGTTACGCTGCCATTGATATTTATGCCACAACAGCATTTAGAAATGAGATACAACAGATAAAAGAAAAAGGGGAACCGGTAGAACTTGAAGAATTTACCGAAGCACCCGTTGCCGATGAGCAAAACTCCGCTCCCATTTACCGTAAGATTTTCTCGTTATTAGATACCAGTAGTGATGGATCGGGTAAATTGAGTCAGGAAATGGCAAAGGTGCGGGAAGTAGATAACATTGATTTTAATAAATGGACAGAGAAGCAAAAGCAAGAGATTCCGGTTATACTGGCAAAATATAACAGTGTCTTTGAACTTATGCACAAGGCTTCGCTTAAACCTCGTTGTAATTTCAATACAGATTACATCAACCTTGCCCCTCTCGAAAATTTTTTTTCAAATGGGAGTATCAAAAATAGCCTCAATCTTTTATCTGTAAAAATAGCTTTGGATAAAGAAGATGGGCAGATAGAGGAAGCCACAGATATGATCTACAATGGCTTTGCAGAGGCAAGGGCGATTGGAACAGTCAAATTTCTTGTTCCTTCTATTATTGAGACATATTATAATGAACATATACTTGGCAGGCTTGAGATGCTTCTTGCTGATAGAGACGTCTCCTTGCAAAGCTATCAAAAGCTGTATGATACATTGAAAAAGCAAAGAGAACAATTAAAAACTGACTTTTTGAATGGTTTTTATAGTGAAAGATGCATAGCAATAAAGTTAGTAAAACAACCACAATTCTTAAAGTCAACCATGGTGAATGGGTCATCTGACATGGATAGTGGACAGTCTGGACTTTTTTTCTCTAATTTACACGCTATAAGATATTTGGTTTCTGTACCGACTCTAAAGAATGGTCTTTATGGTGCTATTGAGATGATAAAAAAGCCTTACTGGAAGATTAAAGACAAGAAAACTACTCTAGGAGCAATAGGCGCAGTTTCTTTTGCTTCGCAAATTCCCAATCTTAATCATTTTTCTTTGGTAAATGCCAAATTTGAGATTGCAGAGATTGCTATTGCCCTGCGCATATATCGAGATAAAACCGGGACGTATCCTGCGTTATTGAAAGAGTTAGTCCCTAATATTGTCCAGAAACTACCAGTTGATCCTTACACTGGCAAGGATTTTGTCTATCATCTTGAAGGGAAAGGATTTCTTGTTTATAGCCTCGGTGAAAACGCAAAAGACGATCATGGCAAACAGGACGATATAGTCTGGAAGTCTGTTATCTAATAGTAAGTAAACGCTTTGTCATTACTACAACGTTCCTTTGGTAGACAAAACACCTTTGATTCGCTCATCCTTAGATGTTGCCTGATCCATAGCCCTGCCAAATGCTTTGAATATTGCCTCAATTATGTGGTGAGTGTTACTTCCGTATGCAAGATTGACGTGAAGCGTTGCTCCGCAATTATTGACGTACGCATGAAAGAATTCCTCTACAAGTTCAACGTCAAAATCGCCAACCTTTTGGTTATTCATTTGGACGTTAAACACGAGAAATGGGCGATCACAAAGGTCAAGAACAACGTTTGCAAGCGACTCTCCCATAGGTATCGTAGAATCTCCGTAGCGCTTAATCCCTGCTTTGTCTCCGCAAGCTTTTATAAAAGCTTGACCAATACATATACCAATATCCTCGACTGTGTGATGCTGATCCACTTCCAGATCGCCAGTTGCTTTTATCTTTAGATCAAAGAAACCATGACGGGAAAAAAGTGTTAGCATGTGATCGAGGAATCCAACGCCTGTATTAATATCAGATATACCAGTTCCGTCAATATTCAATTCAAGGCTAATATCAGTCTCTTTTGTAGTTCGCTTAATCTCAGCCTTTCGTTCAGTCATTGCTTCTTCCCCCTTGTGAACTAGGGCGCTGTAAAAAAATTAAACACGAAGGCACTAAGAGAAATGATTAAAGATTAGGAAATCTGATATAAGCCTTGCATTTAATCTTCAATCTTTTATGTCTTTGTAATCGCTAAAAAATGCCATTTTGACAATGCCCTAATACCAAATACTATCTTTGCTACAAGTCACCGGGATTCAGTAGTAAAACGTATATCACTGGTATCTGAACCCACTCGTACTTCCGCTGAGTCTTTTGTGATCTTATCGCTTATTATAGACACATCCTCGAAGGTCACATCACGAACGTCATGTTCAGCATCTGCACCATCCACTTGAATCAGATATACACCAGGTTTTCCCTGAATCGTCACGTTCCGAAATGTCACCTTACGGATAAATCCGGGAACTTTATTGTGCATATACTGGTTCACTACAGGGCGCAGACGAATGAACTCATCTTGACCTTCTCCATAAATCCGCACATCTTCAACAGTGACGTTCTCAAGGCGCATGTCTTCACCGGGTTCAAAGAGAAATGGAGTCATGGTAAAATGCACAATATCCAGATTTCGGAGTGTCACATTCCGCATGAACTCCGCTCGACTTTCATGCCCGAGCAAAAAGATACGAGCACGGTCGCACCAGAGGGTTGAGTTTTCAACGATAATGCCATCTACGTTGCTATTTGCACCTTTGAAATCGAGACCTTTGAGAGCGATACAGTCGTCATCGCTACGGATGAAACAGTCAGTAATAAATACATCCTGTGAGTTACACGGATTAATACCATCATCATTCTGGACACGGGAGTTGCATATCTTCACGTTTCGGATAGTAACCTGTTGGCTGTTGTATGGCACAATAGTCCAATGAGATGAACCTCGTAGCGTTATATCACTGATTTTGACGTTCTGACTGTTGCGCATTGCTATAAGATTTCCAACTGGACCCTTGAGCCAATCCCAATCTGAACCATCAAGTATCCCTCGACCTCGAATGCGAATATTTACACCTTCTGCCATCACCTCTGCCTTTACAACAGCGCCACCAGCAAGATAAAGAGTCTGGTTGCTTTGCAATACGATCTTCTCAGGTTTGTGAATTCCTGGACCAAAGAATACGACGCCCGGATCGTCGGGCTTCGGCACATCTAACTCAATCGGATTGGCGAAGAGCAACAATGGACCCTTCCTACCATCTGGTTCTATGCTCAGTTTATGGGGTTTGTCTAGCGTTAGCGTAATTGCATGATCATTTTCCAAAACAGGCTGAATCCCTTTGGATTGTGGACGAATCACCACATCTTTAAGAGATCGCTTTGAGACTATACGAACAACGACACTTCCAGACATATCGAAGTTGGTAAAGGCGTAAGTGCCACCAAAATCCCATTCCTTTCCTGCAAATGGCGGATCAAGTGTTCGTGCAGTATATACGTCAACTTTTTGACCTTCTACCGATACTTCGTAGTCATCAGACAGGATTTCTCCAGTTGGCGCCGGGTAGGTGATCACCTCAGCACTAGAACTTGTTACACTCAATATAAATGTAGCTATAACAAGTAGTCCTTCCATTCGTTTACTCCTTATAATTTCGCCCCTTTGGGATATAACGGGAAATTTTCCGTAGGGGCGAAGCATTTGCCTCATAAATGCTGATTATATAATAGTTCACAATAGCAAATGCTTCATCCCTACAATATTATCCCCGTAATTTATCAAAGAGCCCAAATTGTTTTTAGCGTTCTTTTGCGAGTCAACCCAACATACGAATTTATCAGAACCTTAACGGTGTTTTCACCTCACCAGAATCAATTGAATCCAGACCAGCCCACGTAACAGCGCAGGTATTGACCGCATCTCGATATGATGATTTCAACAAGCTTTGATCTTTCGTTTCTACTGCTGTCAGGAAGTTATCAACCTCTGTCAGATAGCAATTGTCGCTCATCTTTTCGTCTATTTGATTTCCTTCCACTGTGCCGAATATGCGGTTAGCGAATAGGTCAATGGTTAATCGTGAAAGGTCGGAGATCATCTCTACCTGAGCTATGGCAACGTCACACGCCCATGAATGTGTATGACTGCCGATGATCCCGGAGTCAAATTGCAAATCCATCACAATAGTTTCCTCTGTTGTAAAATCAGCACGTTTCGGTTGGATCATATTATTACCAAAAGCATGGACTTTTGTAACTTCACCAGCTAAATATCTGTGAAGGTCAAGAACGTGGATAGCCTGATCCATAAGAGGTCCGCCTGATTTTTCTCTTATGAAGAACCATCCGGGAATATTCAGGTGTACTGCAGGTCCGCAGAGGAAAACTGATCGAATTGCAGATATTTTCTTGTCTTTCATAAGCTCCTTGGCTTTTGCTACAGTCATAAGCCATCGGTACATGAATCCTACGTTGTTAATCACACCAGCTTTTTTCACTGCATCAACGCCTGTTTTTCCCTGTTCGGCACTAAAAGCGGGCGGTTTCTCTGAAAATATAGCGACGCCTCTGGCAGATGCGGCAGATATTGGCTCCGCTCTTACAAATGGAGGCGTACAAATAAAAACTGCATCGAGTGTTTCTTTATCAAGCATCTCGTTATAATCGGTGTAAGCACAACCACCATTTTCACTGACCGCTTTTTGTGCCTTTTCCTCTGCAACGTCACAGAAAGCGACAAACTCTGAGCGACCAAGTTGTTTGAGTGAACTAATATGCCTTTGTGCAATGCCACCGACGCCTATGAAGCCTATTTTTAGCATTTGATGTTCTCCAATGGACAGTGATCAGTGATGAGTAATCAGTGATGAGTAATCAGTGATCACTATTAAATGAAATAAACCATTAATAATTATCTGCGAGTATTTTATCACAAGACTAGTTTTTTTCTAACTTTTTATTTGAGCAAAATTAGTGGAGTTCTCACCAGCTACATAGCCGGTACTCCAGCAGACTTGCAGGTTATATCCCCCTGTCGGACCATCAACGTCAACGATCTCGCCTGCAAAGAAAAGGTTTTCGATTAGCTTAGAACGCATTGTTTTTGGGTCTATCTCTTTGATTGCTACTCCGCCACTCGTTATCAGCGAATGTTCAAATCCCTGAAGACTTGTTACTGTCATATTCAGGCTTTTGAGTAGATTCAACAGCTTGTACCTTTCTTCCTTTGTTATGCTGTTTACATGCTTGTCTGGATCGATCCCTGACTGGTCAATGATTATTGGTATCAAATTCTGAGGAAGCAACTCATCTAGGGAGTTCTTGAAGATTTTATTATGGTATTTTAGAAAATCTCGCTGTAATCTTTTGTCTAATTTAATGAAGTCTAGAGCAGGCTTTAAGTCTAGTGATAGTGTTACTTTGCCTTTTTTCAGGAACTTGTCGACGTTTTTGCTTATGGATAGTATTATTGGACCGCTTATGCCGAAGTGTGTGAAAAGCATTTCTCCGAAAATACTTTCTTTTTTTGTATCATTCTGTAAAATGCTGACTTCAATGTTCTTGAGACTCAAGCCTTGCAGGGATTTTACCCAGTCATCTTTGATATTCAGTGCGGTTAGAGATGGCGTCAGTTCAGTTATGTGATGACCGAGTTTTTCTACCCATTTGAAGCCATCTCCCGTAGAGCCTGTGCCGGGAAAGGATTTTCCGCCTGTGCAGAGAACATAGTTTTTAGCTATGATCTCACCTTTGTTTGTTATCAGACGGGTTATTCTATTATCCTCTTTTACCAGACTCGTCACTTCTGAACTACACGATATAGTCACACCGTTATCTGCCATGTATTTGACGAGGACGTCAAGTATGTCCTGAGCCTTGTCGCTTTCTGGAAATACTCTATCCCCTCGCTCTACTTTAGTCTTACAACCTCGATTGTTAAAGAACTCAATGGTTTCTTTTACTCCAAAAGCAGAAAGTGAAGAAAAGAGGAATTTTCCATTTTCGCCGAATTTTTCGACCATATCTCGGATATTGAATTCCGCTTGAGTGAGGTTACAGCGACCGTTGCCCGTTATAAGAAGCTTTCGTCCAAGTCTGGCATTTTTTTCGAGAAGGATTACGTTAGCGCCGAGTTCGCCAGCCCTTCCAGCAGATAACATTCCAGCAGGTCCTCCGCCGATTATCGCTACATCATAAATATCATTTTTTACAGTTTGTGTGAGAATAATTAACACACCCCCGGACCCCTTTCAAGAGGGGAGTTTGTTTAGTTTTTACATTAATTCTCCTCATGATTGATTATTATTTACATAAATATACATGAGTTTTTATATTATGTCAAGTTGGATAAGAATCCTTGATTTTACTATATAATGTAACTAGTCTTTGAAAAATGCCGCGGACTAGAAGTTTATGTTTGGTGATAATTTGTTCAAATTCACTAAGATCACAAAGGAATAAAAGTGACGGGTGACAAGTGACGCGTAACTGGTTATAAGAAAGTGGATTTAGCAAACACGCTCTGGAGACCGTTGCAAATAGATTTCAATAATAATGAGGATTTGCAGTGAATAGAACAAAAAAACTCTTGCCAAAATGAAAAAAATACCATAGATTACCAAATTGACAAACATAAATGAGGTAACTATGGTATTGGAAATACAAGAAAAAGATAATACATTTCGAGTGAAATGGCAAGTGAATTCACAAGGATTTTCAACAGAGATGAGATCAAAGATCGGCTTAATCAACTTGACACAATAATGCAAAATGCAATTAAGCAACTTAAAGAAAGCGCTGCACGCATAGAAGATAAAGGAAAAACGAGTAAGTTGATTATTATAGATTCTT
>Ga0247841_10011972_pt1 | contig 11396 bp, 14 predicted proteins | sample LaCruzMarch2015__2_FD_192410 | JGI IMG/M metagenome (GOLD analysis project Ga0247841, IMG submission 192410) | Freshwater microbial communities from meromictic Lake La Cruz, Castile-La Mancha, Spain - LaCruzMarch2015_18m | ecosystem: Environmental > Aquatic > Freshwater > Lake | place: Spain...
TTTTCGGAAATGCCCAAGCCCGCATGAACGGCGCGGATCATGCCAAGCGTGAGCGGACGCTTGCCGCGCAACACTTCAGACACACGGCTGGCGCTGCCGAAATAGGGAACCAGATCGCGTTGCTGTAATCCAATTTGATCCATGCGGAATTTGATGGCGGCGACTGGCGTGGGCATTGCCATGGGCTGTTCCTTGTTTTCGTACTGCTCAATCAGATGAGCAAGCAGTTCAAGCTCCTGCCCTTCATCGCTCTCTGGCGTGGGGTCGCCAGCCATAAGCTGCTCGATGCGTTCGAGCGCGGACTGGTAGTCTGCGTTTGTCTTAATGATCCTTGGTTTCATCTCGCTCCTTGTTGGCGATTGCGCTTGTCATAGTCTGCATGGGTACCGACGTAGTCTATGCGCACAACGCCGGTGTTATACGCCACGCATACTTCCAAGCGATAGTGATTTCCTTTGATGTTGAAGATCACTATTCTTCCGGGCAGTATGCTGGCGCTGGGATACCGCGCCTTGATATCTTTCGGCGCACGCCACGTTGCATTGGTGACCTCATGGTGCCACGCCGCAAGTGGCTCCCGGGCATCCGCGTGTGTTTGGGCAAACGCATCAATGACTTTCCTGCCAATCAGTGTCACGCAAATAGTATAGCATATCTGATATGGGAAGTCAACTACAAGTACCATTATGGTAACTATTGGCGGATGTTTGCGCCGCCGGTTCGGGCGCGGCTCTTGCTCGAACCACGATAAATCAATGCGGCGGATGTTGATGAGTCTGATTTAGACAGTGCTTTGTGGCCTTGCAGACGATTTTCTGCCAGATATTGCGGGGCTAAGCCACAGCGCGCAAGTTGCCCGTGGACAAACGACAAAAAGCGTCGTTTGCGACAGTGAATTTGTTTGGAGCAAATTTATGGCGGGGTAATTTCAGCGCGTGCGCAGGCTTGGGTTCGTTGGGCAATCTGCGGCGTCTGCGGCATCGGCGGATAATATCTTTGCGGGAATTGGAAGGATGGAAGATTGGATGGGTGGAAGGATGGTGCAGCGGCAGCGCCGGCGGCGGCATGCCCCGCGCGGAGCGCGTGGCGTACGGGGCAGAAGTATTCAGCTTTCGGTTTTCAGTTTTCGGTGGAGGAAGAGCAGCGGCGGAAAAATCCCCCATCACGCGCGGCGCGTGGCACCCCCTTTAGCAAAGGGGGATTGCAGCGGCGGCAAGAAATCCCCCAACCCCAATCTCCCAGGCGGCGTCTGCGCCGTACCGCCACGGCGGTAGAGTACCCGGCTTGGCGGGGGAGGGATTTTGCCCAAAGGGGGACGGCTGCGACCCTCCAACCCCCATCTCTCTGCGGCGTCTGCGCCGTACCGCCAACGGCGTGAATGTTCAGTATTCGGTGAAGAAGCAGAGGCGGCCGGCCAAGTCAACTGCACGGTGCATGCTGCACTAGCCGTCCCGCCGGCGGCGTGGACGGGTTTATAAATCAATGCGCCGCGCATGGATTTTATCAATAACGGGGCACGCCGCGGACTCTTTTCTTCCAAGCCGTGCGGCTTGGCCATCCCGCCGCTGGCGGGACTGGCCAAGCCAGCAGCAACGGCACGGCGCTACCAAGGCGAGGCTGTTCCTTATGTCGGAATTTCAGGCAGCCCCGGACTCGGCGGTTGATATGGGTTGTTGCTTTCACCGCGTTGGCCGCGGTGGACGCAGAAAATGAATGATGAGTGATGAATGATGAATGATGAGTGTCCAGCACGCAGCATGTAACACTCACTATGAGTCTTGTTCTGCGTTCATCACTCATCATTTCTGCAGCGGTTGTGGGGGGCTGCATGCAAAAAATGTGGGAGCCGTCTCTGCTTCTTCTCCGAATACTCTCTGCTACCTAAAACCTGAAACTTTTCAATCCCGCCGGTGGCGTGACTCCAAGCAACCTAAAACTCAGCATCCGCGGCGTGCCCCGCGGCCACGTTCCGGCGGCAACTACAGCACTGCAAACGTTACCGGAGCCCGCATACCAATAACGGCACTTCAGCACGCAGATCATCGTTTTAACATAGCCTGCTGGGCGACTTGCGTTATATCATTCAAGACGCGTTGGGCTGGACCAATTCACACTTGCATGAGTTTGTCATCGGCCAACAATGCTATGCGCTGCATGTGTCGCCGATTGGCGATGACGTGGATACGTCACGTGAAGACGCCGATGCCGTGACCTTGGCTGAAGTGCTCGCACGGCAGATCAAGCGCTTTGGCTACACTTATGATTTCGGCGACAGTTGGGATCATGTGATTAATGTTGAGGCGCTCCTGCCTGCGGAGCCGGATCAACATTATCCCCAATGCACGGGCGGCGCGCGCACTGCGCCGCCGGAAGACTGTGGCGGCATGTAGGCTATGACGAGTTTATCAAGGCTGACACCAATCCGAAACATCGCGACCATGAGGAACTGTACGAACGGGCCGGCGATGATTTCGATGCGGCGCGGGGCGACCTGAAAGCCATCAACAAACACCTTCAGAGATCGTTCACCAATACGCAGACCACGGCGCCGCCGCCAGGCCGCAGCACACGCTGCATTTCGCGCATGTTGTGCGTCGGCATGCGTTATGCCTGCGCGGCCGCCTGCAATGCGGCGCGCAGCGGCGTCTCGCTTTGCACGCCGACGAATTGCTGGACTAGCGCGCCGGCCTTGAACACCAGCAAGGTCGGAATGGACATAACGCCAAACTGGGCCGCCGTGCGGGGATTCTCATCCACATTCATTTTGGCGATCGTGGCGGTCGTGTCGGGATGCGCGGCGAGGCGCTCGAGGATGGGTGTCTGCATCCGGCATGGGCCGCACCACGGCGCCCAGAAATCAACCAGGGTTACGCCGGTCGCGATCTGCGCGGCAAAGGTCGCATCGTTCAGTTCAACTAGTCCGTGTGCCATGGCACGTCTCCAAAACAGGGGTTAACAAGGGCAAAACCAGAATCATGCTTGACAATCACAGGCAGCGCTGCCACAGGGTTCGTCAAGCCCGCAGCACGTCCGGCTGCGGGTTTGCAAAGATACGCATAGGTTGGCATGGTCATCTTTGATGTTGTGGGCAACTGCGGCGCATGCCCGCGCCCGTTACCCAGGTGATACGATCGCCCTGGCGTCAGTGTCACGGCATCAACAAATAGAGCGCAATCGCCCGGTAAAGGGCGCTAACCGCCAGAATCGCACAGTGTTTGCCCTCGGACGGCAACGCCGGGCACGCCGCAATGATCTCTTGCGCACTGATGCCCAACGCATCCATGATGGCGCGGCCGACCACCCGTTCCGCCACCGCGGCGCCGCAGCGCCTGGTGTGTGCGCAGCCTTCGGTATAATAGCGCACGTCCACAATGCGCTCCTGCTCGATGACCAGATAGAATTCGATCTCGTCGCCGCAGGGTCCTTTCAGAAAGGCCGCCACGGTCGGATCGTTCAAGCGGCCAAAGCGCGGATGCGCGGCGGGCCCGGGCGGTGTGGTCATGCCCATGCCACGGCCCCTGCGCGGCCCTTGGCTCGTCGGTGGTGTTCCTCCCTTGCTGCGTGGCATTGTCTGGTTCTCCTATTCAAGGTTAACGTGAGCTTAGCGCCAAGGATCTTCGGCGGCGAAGGCGCCGGTGCGCTGCGCCGACGCAAACAGCAGGGGAAAGACAATGTCACTGGTACAGCACGGAATCCACACCGCCAGAAACAGAAAGACAATGACTTCGGCCGGCGGGTCAAACAGGGCAGCCAGTTCTTCCAGGCGGGCGCGCGGCAATGCCTGCACGAATTCCTCGGCGGGCGGGCGCACGGCCGTGTTCAATTGCACCAGGTCGGGATGCACCGTCTGCGCCAGGCGCGCGATGGCCTGCACGTCCATCGGGATGGAATTCATGCCCCAGACGATGAAGACCTCCAGCCACAGCGTGCCGGAAAATGCGGTGCGGAACTGGCGCAGGCCCTCGACCACCGCCGCACACGTCAGCGCGGCATGCGGCCGGTTGATGCTGGCAAACGAGGGCTGATCCCAGGCGCTGAGCGAGGCCTTGACGACATTGGCCTGCGCGGCGGCCGCGCGCACGGCGGGATCCCCCAACAACGAGCCGTTGGTCAGCAGGGCCACCGGGATGGTCGTGGCCGCGCGCAGAAACTGGATGATCGCGCCAAAGTCGGCATGCAGCGTCGGCTCGCCCGAACCAGCCAGGGTAATGTAGTCGGCTGTGCCGCCGGCGTGCAGCCATTGCGTGAGTTCGGCGATTACCGCCGCGGTCGGCACGTAGGCCTGGCGCTGCACGGTCTTGTGCGTCGTGGGCCCCAGTTGGCAAAACACGCAATCGAACGTGCAGGTCTTGCGCGGCGTCAAATCCACACCCAGCGAACGACCAAGCCGCCGCGATGGGACGGGGCCGAACAAGTAGGTAAAGGGCGGTGGCATTGGCGTTATTCTTGCCGGTTACGGGGTTGCGGAAATTCGTAGTGCGCGCCGGTGCCGGCGCCGGTCACCCGCCCGGGAAACGCATGCCGCAATGCCTGCACGGCCGGCGCGCCCGTGCAGTGGCCGGCGATGATCTGCTGCGGTGCATGGGCGCGCAAGGCCGCGATTGTGGCGGCCATGCGCGGTGCATCGGCATGCAGCAGGTGCAGCCCGCCGATAATGCCCGCGCTGCGCGTGGTGCCGGCCAGCCGGCCGATATAGCGCAAGGTATTGATCACCCCGGCGTGACAGCAGCCGCAACAGACGACCACGCCGGCGGGCGTGGCGATCCACAGCGCCAGATCGTCTTCGATCATATCCGGCTGGGTACCGGCCGCATCGAGAAAGAACGGGCCGCCAACGTCCTCACCTGTGGTCGTGCGTGGAATCGGGCCGGTGAGGCCGACCGTCGGCGCAAGCATGGTTGGCTGGCGCACCCAGTGCAGCCGCGCGGGCGGATGCTGTGCCAGGGCCAGGCGGGCATCGGCCGGCATCTGCAAGTCTTTTGCCACGCCGGCACGCATGCTGAAGCGCGGCTGCGTCACCGCTGGATGCGCATAGACTTGCATGCCCGGCGCGTGCGCCAGCGCGTGCGCCACCCCGCCAGTGTGATCGTAATGTCCGTGACTGAGCACGAGCGTGGTGGCGGTGGCAAGCGGCATGCCGAGCGCGCGGGCATTGTCGACGAATGCGCCGCTTTGGCCCGTGTCAAACAGGATGCGCAATCCGTCAGTTTCGATCCACAACGCCAAGCCGTGTTCGCCGGCCAAGCCCGGCGCGGCGACATCGTCCATCAGGATTGTGACCGTTACTGGCGGCGCATGCCCTTTAATGATCGCAGACATTGTCGCCGCTGACCAGCGTGCCGGCCAAGTACGCGCTGACGAGCTGTTCGGGCGTTTCGGCCGGCGCGCCGATCACGACCGTGATCGTGTGCTCGGCGAAGAGCGCTTGCGCGCGCTGGCCCATGCCGCCGGCAATAATAACATTGGCGCCCTGTTGTGCCAGCCAGCGCGGCAGCAAGCCGGGCTCGTGCGGCGGCGGTGTCAGGTCGCGGCGCACGCGGATTTGTTTTGTTTTTTCATCGGCATCGAGCAGCGCGAATTGTTCGCAGTGACCGAAATGCAGCGCCAAGCGGCCGTTGGCAAGCGGAATGGCAATAATCATGTGGGGAATCTCCTTAGGTATGATTAGGTTAGTGCGAAACGGCAGCCGGTGTGTCCAAGGCAAGCACAAACTGCATAATACTGCGCATGACTTCGGCGGCGGTGCCTGCGCCGAGCTGCCGCACGAATGCGCGGCCCGCATCGCCCGCCGCGGCAATGCGTGGGTCGATCGGGATGGCGCCGAGGAATGGCACGTCCATCTCGCGCGCCATGCGCGCGGCACTGCCGGCTGGGAAAACAGCCGTGCGCGTGCCACAGGTTGGGCAGACAAAACCGCTCATGTTCTCGACCACGCCCAGCACGGGCACCTGCAGCGCGCGGCAAAACGTGATCGATTTGCGCACATCCACCGCCGCCACTTTTTGCGGCGTGGTAACAATCACCGCGCCGCTGACCGCGCCCAGCACTTGACAGACCGCGAGCGGCTCGTCACCCGTCCCCGGCGGCGCGTCAATCACCAAGACATCGAGAGCGCCCCAGGCCACCTGTTCGAGAAATTGCCGAATCACCTTCATTTTCAGCGGGCCGCGCCAGATCACGGCGTCATCCTGATCCGCCAACAGGAAGCCGAGCGACATGACCCGCAGACCGTCGTGCTCGACCGGCTGCAGCAGCTCCTCCGTGCCGCGCAGGCGCGTGCCCTCGAGGCCGAGCATTGTCGGAATACTGGGCCCGTGAATGTCAACATCAAGCAAGCCCACGCGCCGGCCGGCCATCTGCAACGCGCTGGCGAGATTCACCGCCACCGTACTCTTGCCGACGCCGCCTTTACCCGACAGCACCAGCACATGGTGACGAATGCGCGCGTGGGGCGCCGTGGACGTGGCGATTGTGGGTGGGTCAAGCATGCGTCGTCTGCTTGGGTAGGTTAGACAAGCTGTCCCATACGTGGCGGATGTCTTCGGCGCTGGCGGTGGCGATCTCGACCACGGCGCGCGCCTGCAATTGGGCTTGGGTGACGCCGCGATCATAACGGATGCGGCCGGCAACGCTGGCGCCCGCCTGCCGCGCCGTGTCCTCGATCTGCTGTGTCATGGCCGGGCTAAGGTCCCATTTGTTGACACACACGGCGGTTGGAATACGGAAATGGCGCGTCAGCGCCAGCACACGCGCCAAGTCATGTGCGCCGGCGACGGTCGGCTCGCTGACAATCAGCACCTGCGTCGCGCCGCTGAGCGAGGCGATCACGGGACAACCGATCCCGGGCGGGCCGTCCACGATGATCAGCGCGTGCTGGTCGCGTTCGGCAATGCGGCGCGCCACGGCGCGCACCTGCGCGACCAGCTTGCCCGAATTGCCCGCGCCCGCGTCCAGCTGCGCATGCACCAGCGGGCCGCAGCGCGTGGCGGACACCATCCACGCGCCGCACAACCGCTCGGGAAAATCAATGGCATGGACCGGGCAGCCGCGCACGCACACGCCGCAGCCTTCGCAAGCCAGCCGATCGATCGCAAAGGTGGCCGCGCCGGCGGCGGTGCCCTGCATCGTCACCGCGTCGAAACGGCAGTGCGCCAAACAGGCGCCGCAGCCGCTGCAATCTGGGGCGCGAATCACGGCCACCTGGCCGGCGTAAAATGCGTGGCGCTCCTGCACCTGCGGTTCCAGCACGAGGTGCAAATCGGCCGCGTCAACATCGCAATCGGCAATGACCGCGCCGTTGGCCAGCACGGCGAACGAGGCCGTCACGCTGGTCTTGCCCGTGCCGCCTTTGCCACTGATGATGACGATCTCACGCATGCTGCTCACGCCGGCCCCGGCCGTACAACACCGCCAGACTGCGCCGCAAAGCACCAGCGCTCCCGCGCCGCCAGATGGCACACCGCCGCGCAGGTCACGCCATACAAGACCACGCGCGTGCCGGCTGCCCGCGCCGATTGCAACAACGCATCCCCGGTGCCGTTTATCAGGATGGTGCCGGTCGCGAGTGCCAGATCAACTGCGTTGAGCAGTGCCGCGCCGTGCGTGCGCCCATCGCCCACCACCACACCATATTTCGTCGCGCCAATGTTGTCGGGATTGAGATCCGTGATGCGCACGTGCCCGGCGCCGAACACCCGCACCAGCGCCTCGGCAATGGCGGGGTTGAAACCGATCAAGCCGACCGTGCGCGCGCCGGTGCCGCGCGCCTGCTCGGCCATCGTGGCCGCGCACTGCTCGGGCGCGTCGCCTTTGCAATGCACCGTGTCGGTCACCAGGCGCAGATGACACAGCAGCGCATTGAGCGTGGCGACGAAGATGGCGCGCGTGGCGTTCTCCGTCAGGGATAGCGTCAGGACATCACGGAGGGTGCCGGCAAAGGTGATCGGCGCGTCGGTGAAGGCCTGGCCGCGCGCGCCATGGATGGTCGCCTCGATCATGCGTTCGCGCCCCTGCAGGATGGGAAAATCCTGGCGGCACGGCGTCCCAATCGCCGCGGCCGGCGTCAAGGTCGTCGCGACCACCGTCACCAGCGTGTCGCACAGGCCGTGTTGCTCGACCAGCGTGCCACACTGCGCCCGGCAGGTTTCCAGCAGGGTCGTCATAATTGCAGGCACTCCCCCATGCCGGTGTAGAGAAAGCGCGCGGCCACAGACAAGAACAGCAGCCCAAACAAGAAGCCCAGCCAGCGCGCCGGCGCACGCTGATTGATCATGGCGCCGAGCTGCGCGCCCAACACGCACCCGCCGCACAACGGCACGGCCACGTCCAGCCGCACATATCCCTGGGCATATTTGAACGCGGCGCTGATCAACGCATTGGCGCAAAAGCAGGCCAGTGAAGCGCCAATCGCGACTTTGATCGGCGCACGGAAACAATAGCGGAAGGCCGGCACCAACACCGCGCCCGTGCCGATGCCAAACAAGCCCGGCAGGATGCCCGCGCCCGCACCGAGCAGCGCCTTGCGCAGCAGGCCACCGTGCAAGGGCAGGGCGTCCGGTGCGTTGCTCTGCTGTTCCGGCGCGCGCGCCACGGCGTCCCACAGCATGCGCAGCGCCACCGCCGTAAACACCGCGCCGATGCCGAGGTCAAGCCAGAATCCCGTCCGCGCCCAGCGCGCGAACAACAGCGAACAGAGCAAGGTGGACACCGCGCCGCTGATCATGACCGGCACCAGCGCGCGCAGCGGCACATGCCCCAGGCGATAATGCTTGAGGCCGCCCGCCAGCGTGGTGCACCACACCGCCAACACGGTCGTGCCGGCCGCATCCGCCGGCGTCAGGTGCAAGCCAAAGCGCAGCACCGGCATCAGCAAGATGCCTCCGCCAATGCCGAGCAACCCGCCCAGCAGCCCGGCCGCCATGCCGACGCTCAGCAGCATGATCCATGCGTCAGTCATGCTGCGCCGCGCGGGCCAGGGCGCGGAGCCGCGCCCATAAGGTGTCAAATGCCGCGCGGTACTCCGGCAGCGCATCGTAGATCAGCGCGCCGCGCGCATACGCTTCCGCAATGCGCCGGTCGTCCGGCAATTCCAGCAGGATCGGAATGGCTTCTTCCCTGCAATACGTGCGGGCGCGGTCGTCACCGCTGTCCGCGCGATTGATCACGACGCCGAACGGCAGGCCGAGCGTGCGCGTCATCGCCACCGCCAGGCGCAGATCATGCAGGCCAAACGGCGTCGGCTCCGTCACCAAGGCCACGCCGTCGGCGCCGCGCAGCGCCGCAAGCACCGGGCAGGACGTGCCCGGTGGCGCATCAATGATCGTCGGCAGGTCGCGGCGCGCGCCCGCCTTGACGGCATGAATCAACGGCGGCGCCATGGCCACGCCAATATCCAGGCGCCCCAGCGTCAGCGTGACCAGGCCGGCCTGCTGCGTTTCGATCTCGCCCCGGCGCTGCGGTGTTTCGCTGATTGCCTGCTGCGGGCACAGCTGCACGCAGCCGCCGCAACTATGACACAACTCCGCAAAGACCAAGGGCGCCGGCCCCACCATGGCCAGCGCATGAAAGGCGCAGCCGCGCGCGCATGCGCCGCAGCCATCGCAGCGCGCGTTGTCGATCACCGGAACCGGCACGCTGAATACCGTTGTTGCGCACGCCACGCCATGCATGAACAGATGCGCGTTGGGCGCCTCGACATCGCAATCAAGCAGTTGCACCGGCGCGCCGCATGCCCGCGCCAGATTGACCGCCAGCGTGGTCTTGCCCGTGCCACCCTTGCCTGAGGCAATCGCAATGGTCGGCGGCCGCGGTGCATGCGGCGGCGGCGTGGCGGTGCTCATGCGCGCAGACACCCCGGCTTACCAATGCCCTGCGACATTCGCCGCCGTCAACGCGACTAACGCACCGGCGCGCCAGCGCGCCAGCGCCTCGGCCACCGTCGGCGCGTCGGTGGTGTACACTGCCATGCCGGCCGCGGCCAGTACGCGAAACGCTTTCGGGCCGCAGTGCCCGGTGACGACCGCGCCGGCGCCCGCACGCGCGACCGCCTCGGCCGACTGAATCCCCGCGCCCTGCGCCGCCTCCAACCGTTGCGCGTTGTCCAACACCGTGAAGGTGTCGTGCGCCAGATCATACAGGAGAAACCGCGGGGCGCGGCCAAAGCGCGCATCCAGCGGCGCGGCCAGCGTGGTGCCTGCGGTGCTGAAGGCAATGATCATTGGGGACACTTTTTCAACGTCATGAACCAGTCCAGCACCTGCGTATCGGCCGCAGGGCTCTCCACCCGCTCCCTGGCCGAACCGCACGAGCCCGGCGGCGGCACAATGACATCATCGCCCGGTTGCCAATTGGCCGGCGTGGCGACCTTGTGCTGGTCGGACATCTGCAGCGCGATCAGCAGCCGCATGATTTCATCCACGTTGCGCCCGTTGCTGAGCGGATAGTAGAGGATTGCGCGCACGAGCGCCTGCGGATCCATGATGAAGACCGCCCGCACCGCTTGCGTGGTGCTGGCCGACGGCTGTAGCATGCCGAAGGCCTTCGAGACCTCCATCGTCAGATCGCTGATCACGGGAAATTTGACTTCGATACCCTTCATGTTTTTGTACGCGATCTTCTCTTTGATCGTGCGCAACCAGGCGATATGACTGTAGGTGCTGTCAATTGAGAGCCCCAGCAGTTTGCAGTTGCGCTTCTCGAACGCCGGCTGCATTGCGGCAAAGGTCATGAACTCGGTCGTGCAGACCGGCGTGAAATCGGCCGGATGCGAGAAGAAGACCACCCATTTGCCTTTGAAGTCGTTGGGGAAGATCAGCGGCCCTTGCGTGGTTTCGGCGGTGAACGCCGGGGCGGGCTCGCCAATCAGTGGTAGTCGTGGGGTCGGTTCCATACACTGCTCCTTGCGTGACGGTGAGGTGTGCGGTGGCGCAGCGCGCGGTGCGTAACACGGCCTGCGCCATCAACACGATTACTGCTGTGGGCCGGGTTCGAGGTCGTTCAGGCGCTGCTTCAACGCGGCGAGCTGTTGCTCGAGCGCGTCCGTTTGCGCGTGCAACGCGCGTTTTTCCTGTGCCGGCGTGGGCGCCACAACGCTGGCGCGCTGCCAGCCCGGCAGGCCGGTCGCATGCAACATAGTGCGCCAGCCGCGCTGACCGCGACCGCCACCACCGCCGCACTGTGCGCCGCGGCCAAAGCCCTTGCCGCGCCCGCCGCCGGGCAGCGGGTTCATGTAGCCGGGCTCGTTGAAGCCCGCGCAATAGCCGGCCGCACGCCCGCTCATCGGGCCCGCGCCCGTTGATCCTGTTCCATTTCCTTGTGGCATACTGTCTCCTTATGGTTGAGTGAACTGAAAACTAAAAACCGAAAACCAACATCATGCATGCGTCACGCATGCCCCC
>Ga0247841_10011973_pt1 | contig 11396 bp, 9 predicted proteins | sample LaCruzMarch2015__2_FD_192410 | JGI IMG/M metagenome (GOLD analysis project Ga0247841, IMG submission 192410) | Freshwater microbial communities from meromictic Lake La Cruz, Castile-La Mancha, Spain - LaCruzMarch2015_18m | ecosystem: Environmental > Aquatic > Freshwater > Lake | place: Spain...
CGCGGGAGATCCCTTGATTACCGCTCTTACAACAGCCCCTTTATTGGACTGAATAACTTTTCTATCATACTCACTAATGGGTTGTACAAGAACACCAAATATTGGAGGTTTTGATTTTGCCCAGTAAGTTGCTGTATAATCATAATAATCTACTGACTGAGGCACATACTTTGTTCTATATTCTCCTTGAACTGTCATCATCACAACTCTGTCACCTGTAAGTGGGCCGGGGATATCGCCTCTATTATAATATGACCTCTCCGTGTATATTTCACTGCGCGGCGGTATCCACTCGCTCATTGGAACACTTTTTGTTTCAGTGCCAACAAAATCATTATCTACAAGAACAACTGATGCCCCTATTATATCAGCTTGTGCCCTTGCAAAATCCTCGTTAATTTTCTGCTCGCGAAATTTTGACTCTCCAATAAGAAGATACCCGTTTTCAGACATCTTTATAAAATCTTCTTGCATATTTTTTGAAACAACTAACTTTGCAGGACCTTCTTTCGGCAATAATCGTGCTACTTCCCCTGAAGACCATTGACCCGTAAGATTATGATAATTATCTTTATACGGATTGGCGCAACCTACCAAAACTAAAAACAAAACAGGGAATAAATACTTCTTTTTGCCTATTAAAAACATCTCTCAACCCTCCTGTTTAAAATATTTAATTTCTGCGTTAGATTATCAATGCTTAAGATGAAAGTCAAACTACTATTTAAAATAAAAACTCTAAAAAACCATATTAAACTAACAAAATTGTAGCATTAAAACATCATTGAGATTTTTAACTTACTCAAGCAAATTACTTTTACCTAAAGCGAGGCCTTGCGCCGCGTGGTGCGGGCCAAGATGGTCTACTGTTATTACTTTTTGTAAATTTGCTAAATGGCTTACTGCTTCTTTCCCCAGAATTATGTGTGCTTGAAGGTTTTTCACCGCGAGGACTGTATTCTTTTCTAACTGTATCCCGTGATGGGAACTGTGAAGGGGCATTATCTCTTCTTTTCGGGTCAAATGGTTTACTAAAAGTTTTATAGGCTGGTCTTTCTCCACGAGGTGCTGGCCATGCAGGTCTACTGCTATTATCACGATCCCCAGATTGACCATAAGGCTTACTACTTCTTCCACCTGAACTATGTGAGCCAAATGGTCTTTCACTGCGTGGTTTGAACTCCTGCCTGACCGTCTCCCGTGGCGAAAACTTTGAATTAGTATTACTACTTATTTGCCTACTGTGATGTTGAACCCGAATTTTGCAATAGGATTTGGAATTCGTCGCAAGATATGGGACATTTTTATCCGCAAAAACCTTGCTAATGGAATTACCATTATCTGCGGTTTTTGAGTCAAAACTGCCTCCATCTCTTTCGCCTCGGTTCTTAAACCTATTACAAAGTCCGGGTTTAATATATCCGGGCTTAAACATCGGCCGTTTTGTTTGCGCGGGCCGTGTAACGCCGGAATCTTGACGAAGAATGGGCTGTTCCGCTGTGGTTTGCGGTTTATTTTGCTCCGGTAAATTGTCTGACCTGAGCTTTGCGTTTGTTTTCTTTACTTTAACTTTATCTTTTAAAATTCTTGTGCGATCCAGTGCCCTTATGGCGGCCTCGCCCTCATGTTGATCGGGCATTTCAACAAAACCAAACCCTTTTGATAGCCCTGTCACCTTGTCCATAACAATGGTGACAGAAGTAACAACCCCAAACGGACGAAAAGATTCTAATAATTTTTCTTCAGTAACAATTTTGGACAGATTACGAATCAGTATGTTCATTTAAAAGTTTCCCCTAAATTATGTTACGGTGTAAGGATTATAGTAAAATTAGAAAAATTTTGCCTCGCCAAAGCTTTCGCGTAAGGGGAAGTTTTGACGAAGAATGGACTAACACTAATTTTTCGGTCGGATTTCCTCTCCATTGCACCAATATCTCGGTGAGTTCTATACCCATAATTGACAAACAGGCAAAGATTAATTATACTACACACAAGATGTTATTATGACCAAAAAGGGGGCTATGATGAAGAGTAGAGCATCGTTGCTGGTTGTCATGATGGCGTGTGTTGCTTTGTGTATTGGATGCGCAAACCTCTCTGCGCTAAAACCGAATGTCTCTTTGCCGGGGCATGGAAAACTGGTAAATCTTGCGTTTACCACTGATCAAAATCAGATGTCAGGAGTTTCTAAGGGTTCTTTAAAGCTTGCGGTTGGTGAGAGCGCGGTACTTTTGGTTCGTGGTGTTGATGAAAAGGGTAAGTGGTTTAATCTTGGTACTGATGTAACTGTTAACTGGAAAGGTGATGCAGAAGTTACGGTCACCCCAAATGTTGGTGCTACTGTTACAGTAAAAGTTATAAAACCGATTACCGCGTCAGCCTTTGCAACTGCAACGACTGTATCTTCTTCGGGAGAGAAGATTGAACACATGATTAATGTGAAAAACTAGCCGGTAACACACTATAAAAAACGGAAGCCATGTTTTGTATAATTACAAGGCATGGCTTCTTTTATTGTTGGAATTCCGTTGTTAGACGCACTTTTTTTATTAGCAATAACAGACTGGTTGTATACCTTCCCAACGAACACTTCAAATATTTTTGTATAATGCCCACTGTGGCAAATAAAATATCCTACCTGATACTGCCTAGTGGTATAAATCCGGGTAAAAATGGAAATAAACAGATATGTCATTAATTAGTTTACGCAATATTCGTGTGGCTTTTGACGGGCCTTTGGTTTTAGAAAACCTTTCAATGGATATTCATAAAAGCCAGCGCATTTGCATTCTTGGGCGCAACGGCTCGGGCAAATCTACACTTATGCGCATTATAAATGGCGAGCTAAAACCTGATGCAGGCGAGATAATTGTTTCCCCGGGGCTAAAGGTTAGCTATCTTGCGCAAGACGTGCCAGATAATATTACTGGCAGTGCATTTGATATTGTTGCGCAGGGTGCTGGTAAAATAGGCGAGAGTTTGGCAAAGTATCACCGCCAGTTAACAAACCCAACAGATGACAATTTGTTTCATAAACTTCAGCACGATTTAACCGAGAATGACGGGTGGCAGATAGAAGCAGTTATAAACCGTGTTCTTGAACAAGTGCAGGTAAACCCTGATGTTGAATTTGCATCACTATCCGGCGGAATTCGCAGGCGCGTTTTTCTCGCCCGCGCACTTGTAAACGAACCTGACATTTTATTGCTTGATGAGCCCACCAACCATTTAGATTTAGAATCCATTAAATGGCTTGAAGATTTTTTATTAACAACTCGGCTTACGGTACTGTTTGTAACCCACGACAGGCGCCTTTTAAAAAAACTGGCCACCAGAATTGTTGAAATAGATAGAGGCAAAATAATTGATTGGAGCTGCGATTACTTAACATTTTTAGATAGAAAACAGGCAGTGCTGGAAAACGAAGAAAGAGCAAACTCTGAGTTTGACAAAAAGCTTGCCCAGGAAGAGGTGTGGATACGCAAAGGCGTAAGGGCGCGGCGCACAAGGGCAGAAGGCCGTGTTAACGCACTTAAAAAAATGCGTGAAGAACGCAAAAAACGCAGAGCACGCACAGGCAATGTGGCAATGACTATTAGTGAAGGAGAGCGCTCGGGCAACAAAGTACTTGAAGCTAAAAATATTTCATTTGGGTACAACGACAAATTAATTATTAACAACTTTTCATTCTATCTTACCCGAGGAGACCGCATAGGTATAATAGGCCCAAATGGATGCGGAAAAACCACACTACTAAACCTGTTACTTGGCAGGGTTCTCCCACAAAATGGAACAGTTGAAGTTGGAACAAATGTTCTACCATTATATTTTGACCAGCTTCGTAAAGGAATAGACACTGAAAAAACCGTTTGGGAAAATGTTGCAACTGGCGGCGGTGATAATGTGTTTGTAAATGGAAGGTCTCGCCATATAATAAGTTACCTGCAGGACTTTTTGTTTACTTCGGAGCGGGCAAGAACACGCGTAAAATGGCTTTCAGGCGGCGAGCGCCACCGTTTACTGCTTGCGCGCTTATTTACAATCCCGTCAAACCTGCTTGTTTTTGATGAGCCAACTAACGACCTTGATACAGAGACATTGGAACTTTTAGAAGAGGTTTTATTGCAGTACGAAGGTACTTTAATTGTGGTCAGCCACGATAGGGAATTTTTAAACAATGTAGTAACATCGGCATTAATATTTGGGAAGGATTTTATGATAAATGAATATGTTGGCGGCTACGATGATTGGGAACGCCAAATAGAAAATAATACTGAACCATCAAAACTACCACCTTTAATTAAAAAGAGAAAGTTAGCACCCAAACCAATAATTAAAGGCCCACGAAAAATATCCGTGAAAGAAAAACGAGAACTTGAGACAATCTCATCCATAATTGAAACATTGGAAACTGAACAACGCAGTATTCAAACACAACTTGCCGACTTTACACAATGCCAAAAACCCGGCTTTACGACTCAGTCAAAAACTCGCCTTGCAGAAATTGAATCAGAACTATCTAAAACATTTGCCCGCTGGGAAGAATTGGAAACATTAAATAAGAATTGAGTATTGAGGAATAAGTAAAGCAAGTGAAGCCTGACACCACAATATATATTTAAAACATTCACTCGATGGGAATAGTTGGAGACATTATCTAACGCTGGAAATGATACGAAGGGAGTTTGAGTTTTGAATTATGTATTGTGTCCCCGGAATTCTTGATACAATCGCAATTACAGGGGAGAAGTTTTAATTTATTTGCCTTTAGTGGATTCTTAATCGATGGAACATTTAGGTTATTACTAAAGATAATCACTTCCTTACCTTTTTTACTGTGTTTAGAAACACTATAGTTTATGGTATATATTTTTTTCCTAAATTCGTTATATAACTTTATAATTTGAGGTACATAATCATAAGATACAATCCAATTACGATTACTCATTTCTTTGATATGTTTAGCTACAACAGCATGGTCTTCCTCACTATAATGGTTTACATACAATGCTTTCCCTTTTACGTAATATGGTGGGTCAAGATAAAACAATGATTTTTGGGGAGATATGGCATCAGCTATATCAAGAAATTTACAGGCATCAAGATTGTAAATTTCAATTTTATCTTTTAATGCAGCGATTGTTTTGATTCTCTCAATTAAAACCTTCTTATTATATCTAGCATTTATCTTCCATATACCTGATTGATCCACCCCCCCAATAACACCTCCATTTATTATTCCTGAATGATTCGTTCGATTAAGAAAAAATGTTGAAAATCCCAACTTGATTAAAGACCTAGTATCTTTTTGGGTTTGTATTGTTTTCTGATTTTTCCAACTATTTATGTTTATTCTTGTTTTTTTAATAAGCTCGCATAATGCATCAGTTTCATTTACGACAGAATGCCAAAAAGCATATATTGACTTATCAATATCATTAATTAATATTTTTGATGCATATTTATTTATCAAGAGGTCAAGAGCTATTGATGCACCACCAGCATACGGTTCAATATAATATCCACCCTTAAGCTGATTTTGTTCAATAACCATCTTTATATAGTTCGCCAGCTTCCCCTTCCCCCCCGGATATCTTAAGGGACTATAGTGGATTTTCATATTATTTCCGCTCTGATGATAATGATTTCCATAAAATAATAAAGAATTCTTCTAAATTTTCCCAATGTTTTTTTAGTTCGCTTGGTATTGGAGATGTTGTGTAATCATGAACAAAATCATGAAATGTATTGACAGATAAGATACTACTACTATCTTTTTGGGCAAATCTCCTAATCTTCTTTAACTCTTTATTCTTAGCTAATCCCTTTATCTTTAAATCATTAACTACCATATTAATTTTCCCAGCAAGTTTAATATCTTTTGAAGCAACTATTTTCTTATTTTTTATATAGTAATCTACTGAGCACTCCATAAATACACGGAACAAAACTGCTACGGCATTTGGAACATTGTCTACAACAAGTCTTTTATGTAACTCGTAGTAAATATCATTAATTCGATTATCATCAATATAAAAAGAAGAAGAAATGAGATATTTTCTTAATATTGAAAGAGGTTTACTTCTACCTGTAGTTTTTATACCTGCCACAGCTCTATATATGTCATTTTTTGTTTGATTCTTTGTTTGGCTATCAACCTTACCAACATCTTTCTGCTTCAAATTTGTAATGTAATCATCTATAGCCTCTTTCGTATTTAATTGACGTGAATCAACTCCCTTTCCGTTAAATCCGACTTTGTTTAATATATTGAAAACTATAATTTTCAATAAATCATCAAATGTTTTCTGATTTTTTATCTTAATATATCCGCTTTCCAAAACATCATATCCAAGTTTCCTCTGTGCCGAAGTGCTATCAACTACTCTATAAAACGTTGTTACATAGCCCCTGCCTAAAACGGCTTCTTTAATCTCAGCTGGTAATGTTAATTTTTTAACAACCTTAGCCAGTTCTATTCTTCGAATATCCATATGCTTTCCAGATAAACGCCTGACAGCAAAATTTCTTCTTTCATGCTCACCCCAACCAACTTCATTATTACCTTTGTTATGTTTTCTATCTACAAATCTCAGGCCTTCCTCTTTAGAAGTAGTTACATTTGCCTCAAGTTTGAAATGTTCACTAATATTTATTTGTTTCTTTAGTTCATCAAAAACCTTTTTTATTCGTTGATCTTTTATTAACACTGGATTAAGCAACAACTTATATACAACAAGTCTCCTATTACCCTCAAGAACAATCAACTTTCCGTTCAATCTTAATACGACGATTTTTTCGAGTTGCGGCAAATCATATTCATTAACTACTTCTTTTGCAAAACATTCAATCTCAAACTCTTTCTTTTTGAGAAAGTATTCGACTAATTCATCTTCCTTTTTATTGAAATATTCCTCAGGAAACCGAGCGTTTTCATCCCATAGAGATAAATCTTTAATAGAGAACTCTTCTTTTTCCCAATTCTGATTTGAAGCAGGCATAAATATTCTCCTTATTACAATAAAGATTCCGGTGTCACCTATTTAGGTTTTTGTTAAGTAAGGACAAAAAATTCTATGCATGATGTCATGCTTTGCCAGTCACAGAAATTTTGACGAGATTTGCAACTTACTTTACTTATTAATTAAATTTTATGTACCAGATTCCAGACTTACAATTTTTTAAATCTTAATAAATTGTTTTAAAAAAAGTGGCCTTGCATAAAATGCTCTTGATGTTGAGCCATGTCCTGCACCTTTTGTTCTAGGTTGGATGTAAACACCCATTTTCCCAGTTAAACAATTAAAACCTTTTTGGGGATTCAGTAACATATTTCTAACCAAGTCATAATCGGCTTTTACTGCGTCGTACAGCTCGCCATGTAAATCAAATTCAACTACTGAATGAATAAAAGTCGGCTCATCAACCGTTTTGCCTACAGTTCTTACAACCACAACAGCCTTTTTCAGTTTTGTTAACAGATGACTGTCTTCAAATTCCTTTTGGCATATATTTATAGGGTCTATCATTGTAATTGCCATTGTTTCTTTAAATGCAAGAGCCCCTGACTTAGTATGTTTTAATGGGATTGATTTTAGTTCCCATGAACCAAAGTTTGGTGATTGTGCTGAATTGATTGGCAACTCCAAATGCCTTTCACAAACATGTCCCGCCCAACCTTTATTAACTTTACTGTTTTTATATATGGTTACATTATATTTTTTTGCTAGTTCATGGAGTTCTTTTTTTTCTAATTGTTTTAACTTTTCAACTGCTTCTTTTCTTTCCATTCTTATCCTCGTTCTTATGGCAGTAAATTATACTTTATGCCTTTTTCTTTAACTTGCGATACAGGTTTTAACAATGAATTGTCGTAAATATTTATAACATCTTTTAACCTTGGAATTGCAAGTTTGTCCAAGTAAGCTGTTTCTAAATCAATCCCTACGAATTTGCGCTTATTTTTTAAAGCAACAACTCCGGTTGTTGCACTTCCACAAAAAGGATCCAAAACAATATCACCCTTTTTACTGCTAGCTAGAATAATTCTTCTCAAGAGTTCTTCCGGTTTTTGTGTTGGATGTTTTCCGTATTTTTTTTCTCCATTTTTTGGGGTATCAATACACCACACACTTCTCATTTGCTTTCCCGGTTTTTTTAAAAAATCTTTACCCCAATTGCCGTTTTTTATCTCGGGGTAATTATAGGTATGTTTGGCATCTTTTATTTTTCTTACCCATAAAAGTGTTTCATGACTTGCAGTAAACATCCTGCATGATAAATTTGGGGCCGCATTAGGTTTAAACCATGAAATATCATTTATTATGTGCCAACCTTGGGATTGTAAAGCATAACCACAAACATATATTGAATGATATGTTCCAGAAATCCACAATGAACCATTTACTTTCAATACCCGCCTACAAGCTTCTAACCATTTATAATGAAACTGGTAATCTGCTTCAACACCTTTACTCTTATCCCAAGTGCCTTTGTTTACACTTACTCTTTTACCAGCATGACAAGTAAAACCACCATTTGATAAATTATATGGAGGATCAGCAAAAATTAGATCAATTGATTCCTCGGGTAATTCATTTAATGTTTCAACAACATCGCCATGATATATTCTTAATCCAACATTTCTAAAATATGCTTCCATTATTACCTCATGTTTTGATTTTACTAATTCGGATACTGGCGTTCATTTTATAGCTTTACCTGCAATAAGTAAAGTAAATTTCAAATAAACCTCGCCAATGTCTCAGTGGTGGGTAAAACATACCGCCATTAATTAACTTTATTTGACCGAAATTTGGGTTTATGTTAGAATTTATACAACATGTTTAAAAAACTTATTAAAACCAAGGTAGCAGAGGCGTTAAAAGGGTTTATTGAAAAAAACTCTATTGATAATGCTTTTGATTTTGCCGTTGAGCAAACCCCTAAGAACATTCCAAGTGACTTTGCCATTAATGCGGCTATGTTGCTTGCCAAAAAACTTAAAATTAACCCCCGCCAATTAGCACAAGAGCTGTGCCCACAAATTCAAGAAGCATTAAAAGGTATTGCCTCAAAAGTTGAAGTTGCTGGGGCCGGCTTTATAAATGTTTACCTTTCAGACGAATTTACACACTCCTGCTTAAAAGATATTTTAGATGAGAAAGGCATGTTTGGCAAAAGCAGTGCCGGCCATAACGAAAGTGTGCTTATTGAGTTTGTTTCTGCCAACCCAACAGGCCCATTGCACATTGGGCATGGGCGGGGCGCAGCTATTGGCGATTCATTAGCCAGAATATTCTCACACGCTGGGTATAATGTTACAAAAGAATATTATATTAATGATGCCGGTAACCAGATGGAAAACTTGGGTAAATCGGTGCAGGCACGCTACCTTGAGCTAAAGGGCGAGAAAACAGAGTTCCCGCAAGATGGCTACCACGGCCAATACATTAATGATATTGCAAAAAAACTTTTTGATGAAAACGCGCAAAACATAAATTTTACGCAAGTAGCCATAAAAGAAATTATGCAGATGATTAAAAGCGATCTTATTGCTTTTGATGTGAGTTTTGACAGCTGGTTTTCGGAAAAAACACTTGCTTCAGTTACCGATAGCGAAGGAAAAACTGAGGTTGATAAGGCATGTGAGTATTTACAAAGAAAAGAAATGGCATACGAGAAAGATGGTGCGCTTTGGTTTGCATCGGAAAAATTTGGCGACGATAAAGACCGTGTTTTAAAACGCGAAGACGGCCGTTACACATATATTGCATCGGACATTGCTTACCATAAAAACAAACTTGAACGCGGATATACAAAACTTATTAACCTTTGGGGTGCAGACCACCACGGCTATGTTGCCCGCTTAAAGGCCTCTATTGAGGCATTGGGCTCAAACCCCGAGGCACTTACAATTATTCTTTACCAGCTTGTTTCGCTTATGCGTAATGGCAAGCCGGTTGTAATGTCTACCCGTTCGGGTGAGTTTATTGCACTTCAAGAAGTTATTGACGAGGTTGGCAAAGACGCATGCCGTTTCTTTTTCTTACTTAGAGCTCCCGGCTCACAATTGGACTTTGATTTAGAACTTGCAAAAAAGCAATCCAGCGAGAACCCTGTATTTTATATTCAGTATGTTTATGCCCGTTGCGCATCTATTTTAGCTCAGGCAAAGAAAAATAACTTGCCCCAAAATGATATAGATTCTAACATTGACCTATCAGTACTTACACATGAGTATGAGTTGGCTCTTATTAAACAGCTTGCGCTATTGCCCGATGTGGTTGATAACTGTATTAAAAACCTGTCACCACATTTTTTAACAACTTATCTTATGGAAACTGCCGATAATTTTCACCGCTTTTACGAAAACTGCAAAGTTCTTTGTGAAGACGAGAAAGTTACAAAGGCACGATTGGCGCTTGTTGAAGCGGTTATGACTATTGTTAGAAATACTATGTGGCTTTTAGGCGTTTCCACCCCTGATAAGATGTAATTTATTTAGTAAATAATACCCATTAAAGTCACGGGCTATTCTGCCCTGCACCCAGAATAGCTTTTCTTTGATGTCGCAAAGAAAAGCTATCAAAAGAAACTCACCCGCGCGGCTATTCACTCTTATTTTTTTGCGGCTCAGAAACTCGCCTCGCCACTTTGTGGCGGTCTCAAACACTCCTCGCCGAAAGTACAAAAAAATATTCGTTCATAACCAGCCAAGCGGAATCAGCAATTCAACTTAATTAACACAGAGATGTATATTAATTTTCACTTTAATGCTATAAAAACAAAAAAAAGCGTTTCGGCAATTATGCCTAAACGCTTTTTTTATATTACTTAAAATTTTCTGAACTAACTTAATAAATATCTATCTATTCTCTTGGGGTTTTACGGCGCTCCCAAAATGCATCTTCTGGGAATAACTGCACTATGTTTTTCTCTATTTTAGCGTAACCCTTACCTATAAACAATTCTTTACATTTTATTTTTATTGAACCATTTGTAAATACCGCTATGCACGGCGCATGGTTGGCAAGCACTTCCATATACCCGCCGAGAACCGGCAAGACCACTGACTCAAGTTCACCAGAAAAAACCGTTTCTTCAGGGGTGATTATATTTAAACTTAGTGGCTTCACAATTAATCTTCCTCTTGTTCGTTTTCAATTACATCTTCAATTGTGCCGCACATAAAAAATGACTGCTCCGATGCTTCGTCAAGTTTACCGTCTAATATTTCTTTAAAACCGCGGATGGTCTCTTTTAAGGGGACATACTTTCCTTTTCTGCCTGTATAGCTTTCAGCAACAAAAAAGGGCTGTGAAAGGAAACGCTGAATTTTTCTCGCGCGCGATACTATTAGTTTATCTTCGTCGGAAAGTTCTTCAACGCCC
>Ga0247841_10011974_pt1 | contig 11395 bp, 14 predicted proteins | sample LaCruzMarch2015__2_FD_192410 | JGI IMG/M metagenome (GOLD analysis project Ga0247841, IMG submission 192410) | Freshwater microbial communities from meromictic Lake La Cruz, Castile-La Mancha, Spain - LaCruzMarch2015_18m | ecosystem: Environmental > Aquatic > Freshwater > Lake | place: Spain...
TGATGATGTTTTAAATTGGAAACATGGTCCAATTGATGATTTTTATGTATTTCCAGAACTTATTTAAGAATCATAAATTTATTTAATGTAATATTATATAAAATAAAATGGATAATTTTGAAATTATTGATAAATCATATTATGGTATATGTTATTATGATAAAATTAAAAATATTTTTAAATTAAAAATAACACATAATGCAGGTTTTTTTTCTTGTTGTTCGAAAATATTAGATGAAATCATAAACCACTTTAATAAATATAATAAATTACCTGATATATTAGATACATCACTTCAATTTGAACTATACAAACCTTCATTCTATAATAAAGATCTTGATATTTCAAGTGACTATTTTAAAGAGAATGATTCAATGACAATATTATATAATAAAAATATTAATTTTAGTTGTCAACAATATCAATTTACAAATTATAAATTATTAAATTTTGATAGTGTAAATAGTTTTATTAAAAAATATTTCGAACCGTCAGTTATTATTAGAAGTGAAATTAAAAATATAGAAGACAAATATAATTTAGATTATGACAACATATGTGTTCTATTTTATAGAGGAAATGATAAAGAAACTGAAACAAATTTACCTAATTATAAAGATTATATAAATATAGCTAAAGAGATACAACATAAAGATAAAAATATTATATTTTTAATTCAATCCGATGAATCAGAATTTATTAAGACTATGAAAGAAGAATTTTGTAATAATATAATTTTTGAGGATGAAATCAGACATATTTCTAATAATAAAAATTTAAGTGTAGATATGATAAATAAAGATACAAATTTAAATTTTTCAAAAAAATTTTTAGCTATTACTTATATTATGTCTAAATGTAAGTATGTTATTTGTAATAGCGGAAATTGTTCTTTATGGATATGTTTATATAGAAATAATTTTAATAATGTACATATATATTGTAATACAAACTGGGTATAAACTTTAGCAAGATAATTTAAACATTTCTTTAACACACTCTCCAATCTTAAACCAATTTCTATTATTATAAACATAAAACTTGTAACTTCAGCTACTCGAGAAGAATACCATTTTATTAATGGATCTTCTTCATATGTATAATCTGTTCTTTTTATGTATTTCATCTACTATAGGATCTCTATAAGAGTTTACTTCAATAACTACAATTTTAGGAGTGTATTCTTGAAAATTTTTCCAAATATCATAATCGTATGAATCTATGTCTATAGACAATAAGTCAAAATCTAAAGGAAAATTATGTCTTATTAAAAATTTTTTTAAGTTAGATGTAGTTACATATTCATTATAACAAAATACTTTGTTTTCATAAGATTTATAGGTGTTTATAAGTTTACTAAAACTACTAGGGTTTGCCTCAATCTGTATCGAACTAAAATTATGTTTAGTTATTAGATTATAAGTGACTAATTGTAAAGCTATATATATATATATATACTGAAGTAAACTCAGAACATGTATATAACAATTATGGTTTTGTAAGAGTTTTAACAGAATGGACATATATGAAATGGGGGAGATGCCTTATATTTAAAAACTTAAAAGTATATTCAAAATATTTATTAACCTATACCATACCACTTTAAATAAAAACATTTAAAATTAAATAATGTAAATTTTAATTTTAAAAATTTAAAAGTTTATAAATATTAATAAATGTCTTTTAGTCTTAATAGATTACAAAATAAATTAAATAATTACCAATTATATCTTCAAAAAAATATCCAAAAAAATGATATTGAAAATGTTACACAAGAATTAAGTAATAATATTTCTAATTTTTTAAACACAGGTCATATTACAAAAGAAATAAAATTAGATATAATCATACCATTTGATAATAAAGATTCTAGCTCTTTTCCGTATTGTATTAACAGTACATTAAAATATATACCAAACATAAATAGAATTTTTATTATTTCTAAATTTCAACCTGATTTCATAACTTATAATGAAAGATTAATTTGGAAGTCTGAAGATAGTTTTCAAAAATTTTCATTTAAAAAAATAGAAAATTTATTGACAATTAAAAACAGAACAGGTTGGTATTTTCAACAACTTATTAAGTTGTTTGCAAGGGAAATTATAGAAGATTTATCAGAATATTATATGGTCCTGGACAGTGATGTAGTTTTTTATAAAAACATAGAAATGTTTGATGGATATAAACCTATTTATAATGTTAGTTCTGAATATCATGAACCTTATTTTAAACATATGAATATACTACATCCTGACTTAAAAAGATCAATTGATCATTCCGGTATATGTCATTATATGATATTTAATCAAAAAATATTAAATGAAATCATTAATAAGGTTGAAAATTTACATAATAAAGAATTTTGGGAAATTTTTGTAAAACTTGCTATTAATTTTAATACTGAATCAGGTGCAAGTGAATATGAAATTTACTTTCATTATATAAATAATTTTCACAACGATAAATTTATTATTAGAAGATTAAGTTTTTCAAATGAATCAATTAGACATATAAAAAATGAAAGAAGTGATTATGATTATGTTGCTTATCATGCTTGGATTAGTTAATTTAAAAAAACAGATTAATTACAAATATGGTTGACATTGTTCAAGAACATTTCAAAACTTTACCAAATCAAGAAATCAGTTTCGATGAGAATAATTTTTATTTATTTAATAAACTGATACCAGATAATTTTAATTCAAAATATTTTAAAAATATAAATAATGATGAAATCAATAAAAAATTCCATATAAATTATTTTACTTTTAGAAAATTATTTGAATTAATTCCAAGTTTAGAAAACCCAAATATTATCGAAACTGGTTCGTCTGCTCATGGAACTAATAGTTCTATTTTATTTGATAAATATATTCATAAATACGGAGGCACGTTCAAAACTGTAGATATAAACATTAATGCTACAGAGAATGTAAATAGCAAATTTATTTCTAAAAATTCTAAAGCTTTTACAAATGATAGTGTAGAGTTCATTAAAAATTTAGAAAATAATAGTGTAGATGTCGTTTATTTAGATAGTTATGACATAGATTGGATTAATTATTATTCCTCAGCAGAGCATGGTAAAAAAGAACTGGAAAATATTATACCTAAACTAAAGAAAAAATCTTATATATTAATTGATGACACTCCTTCAATACCTGAATATCTTTTGGTTGATAATCAAACTTATAATAATGTCAAATCTTGATTTGACATAGAAAAAATAATGCCTGGTAAAGGTATGTGGTCAGAAAATATTTTAAAAAATTTGAGTAATGATTTAAGTTATAAAAAAATAATTCATCAGTATCAAGTTTTATATGAAATAAATAAAAATTAAAAACTTATAAAATTATTGTTAATTGGTTTTAATGATGAAAATATTTTTAAATTTTTTGAATGTATATGTAAGTTAAAAATTTTTATTTCTTGATTATTAATAATTAATACTGGATAATAAAGATTATTAGAATTCAACCTCCATTTAAAAGTATAATTATTATATTTGATTTCACAAGTTTCATTTATAAAACCTTGTGTATTACCAGATATATTTCTTGGATCAACTCCTCCTAAATATTGTCCTATGGCAGCAGCATCAAAAATACCTTTGAATTGTTCAAAGTTATTATTGTAAAACTGAATGTCATTTATAATTGGTAAATTATTGACTAAATTTTTATTATTATTAAAAAATTTTCCAAGAGTATACATATCACTTTCATTATTATAATTATAAGATTTAATAAAAGATTCTAATACTGTTGAATTTTTAATATAAATCAAACTTGGAATACATCTTGTATTTGAATCCATTATTATACTCATGTTATCTTTAAAATTTTTAGATAAATTATTTAAATCTTCATAAACCATAATATCATTTTCAATGTGAATAACGTTTTCTAAATTGTTTTGACGAATATAATTATAAAGATAAAAAAATCTACTTGAAGTCTCTCTCCAAAAACCATTTCTAAAATTTGTATCAAGTTTTGAGTTTTGATAAAATTTTCTAATATCATCATTAATTAAACTATCTTTTGATATCAATTTAATCTTGTTATCAAATTTAGAAAAATATGTAAAAAATTCACTGTTACAAATAATGTCAATTTCATTATTATTCCATAATAATAATTGTTCAACACAATCTAATATGTATTCTTGAAAATTATTAATACAAACTAGGATTACTTTCATTTATTATTAAATAATTTATTTTTAAATAATAAATTATTAACAAGATTTATAAATTAATTTTTTATAATCTTCAAAAAAAATTAATGAGGAGTATAATGGTTCATTTAAAACTAAATTATTTGGATCAAAATTATTCCAGTTTTCTAATATAACCATTTTAAAATATTTTTTTAAATGTTGAATTAAAGGATTGTTTACAACAATTGGAATAACATCTAAGTATAAACATTCCCAAAAACGATGACAATCTGGTCCATTACCAACTGGACAAATTGTATATTTATGTTTTTTCATTGTAATTAAGTAATCTTCAAAATTTCTTTTTTGATCCCATTTTAAACCTTTTTGAGATAATATATTATAACAATCTTGTCTAGCCTTTGTGTTTGTATTTATTTCAAAATAAAAATATATATAATTTTCCTTCTTCATTTCAGTATCATTGATAACTTTACAAAACAAATCCAAATTTCCATGATTCCATTGAGAATTAGCAACACCTATTGGTAAAACCATACATTTAGGATGATGAATTAATAAATTTTGTGTGTAAATTTTTAATATTTTTTCATTATCAAAAACATCTGAATATTTTTCTGTTATTGATTGATCACTATTGTGCATAAGTAAAACAAAAGGATTTTTCAAATATTCTAATATTTTACATAAGTATTCTACATCAGCACTACACAAATATACAAATTTAGGATTATCTATTATTTGTTTATTATTTAATATGTCATGTATATCTATCCATCTCCTATCATTTCTAAAAGTTGGGTTATAATTTTTATTATTAGATGTTCCTATAAAAAGCTCACATAAATTTTGTAATTTTTCTCCTGTAACTATATTTTCTTTAATCATTTTATTATAAATATATAAAATTTATAAATATATATTTATTATACAACAAGTATTCTTAAATTATCAGCGAAACAACATTCTAGATTTAAATGTTGAACATTATACAATTTATCGGGAATAATAACTTCTTTATTGAATCTAAATATCTTTTTTTCTGTGTTCATAGTCTACAACTCCTACTTTATTATTTATAGTAGCAGTTATTATTAAATATATCATATCGTTTCGTTTATATTCAAAAAAGAAAAATATTTAATTAGTATTTCTTAAACATTTCCTCAACACACTCTTTAATTTCCCTTACTTCCCCTGGAAATAACTTTTCTAATCTATCTGTAGATAAGATATTATTACTTCGAGGTGCTTTTAATAATCTTTCTAATGCTTCTCCATCAATCTCTTCAAAAGTATGATTATGATCAACTTTATCTTTATAAAGATTTAAAATTTCTGAATGAGAAATTCCTCCTTTATTTACAAGATGAATGGTTCCTGTCTCTTTCATCACACTTAATCGAATAAGTAAAGGAATCATATCAGGTAAATATGTCATTGAATTAGGCATACTGAAAATCTTTTCAAAACCAATAATTTTAGAAACAAAACTTTTAGGATCTTTATAATCTTTTGTAATTGGCATCCTAATTCTAACATTTAAAACATTCTCAAACATTGGAATCAATTGGTCTGTAAAACCTTTAACTGCTGAATAACTACTTCCACAAAAATCTGGAAAATCTTCTTCTGTATAAATATAATCATTTTCTTTGGTATTTCTACTAAAAATACAACCTGTTCCAACATAAGTAAGATGAATATTTAATCTATTTGAAATGATAGCCAATAAAAGAGGAGCAAATAAATTGTCTCTTACATTTTCATAAAGTTTTCCTTTCTCTTCAAGATAATCAATATTAGGAATATTTCTGTCTCCAATCTTTCCAGATGTTCTTCCTAAAAGACACACAATTCTATCTGGATTATATAATGTAATTTCTGATAATACACCCGCTTTATTTTGATATTCTACACGTGCTTCTCCAAAAATAAGTTCATCTTCAGGATATCTTTCCTTCCATTCATTAATTAACATACCACCAATCCAACCTTTATGACCATAAATTAAAATACGCATATTTTAATTTATAAATATGATTTTAAATTAAAAATGGTTAAAAATATTCTCATTACAGGTGGATGTGGATTTATTGGATCAAATTTTATAAATCATTTTCATCAAAGATATCCTGATTGTGTGATTATAAATTATGACAAAGTTGATTATTGTTCTAATCCTAATTACATCAATAATAAAGAGAATAATTATGTCCTTGTTAGAAGTGATTTAAATAATACTCACATCTTAATGACAACTTTAAAAAGCTATCAAATTGACACTGTTATTCACTTTGCTGCTCAATCACATGTTGATAACTCTTTTGGTAATTCAATTCAGTTTACCATTGATAATATTTTAGGAACACATAATCTTTTAGAGTGTTGTAGGGTTTATGGTAATATTAAAAAATTTATTCATATATCAACAGATGAAGTATATGGAGAAGTCGACTTAAATCATGAAGGATGTACAGAAAAAAGCTTATTAAATCCAACTAATCCTTATGCAGCTACTAAAGCTGGAGCAGAATTTTTAGTAAAAAGCTATTATTATAGTTATAAATTACCTATCATCATAACAAGAGGAAATAATGTTTATGGTCCAGGTCAATATCCCGAAAAACTAATCTCTAAATTCATTACATCTTTATTAAAAGATGAAAAATGTACAATTCATGGTCAAGGAGAAAGTAGAAGAAATTTTATTTATGTTGATGATGTAAGTCAAGCAGTAGAAACTATCCTCTTTAAAGGTGAAATTGGTCATACATATAACATTGGAACATCTAATGAATATTCTGTTTTAGAAGTTTTTGATATCTTGTCTGAAAAATTAAATAAAAATAAAGATTTAAAAGATTTTGTAGAGGATAGATTGTTTAACGATTATCGTTACTCAATCAATTCAGAATCTTTAAGAAGTTTAGGATGGAAAGAACAAATAAATTTTGATGAAGGTTTAGAAAAAACAATAGAATGGATTAAAAATAGTTAATTTTTAATATAAAAATCATTAACAGCAATACGATTAATCTTCTTATAATTATAAGTTTTTAAATATTCTTCGATAAAAGGTTCATCAAAATTATTTTCAATAACAAACACTTTAACATTATATTTATTTAAATCGAAACCTTTTAACACATCTAATTCGGTATTTTCAGTATCGATAGATACAAAATCTATATCAATTGGAAAATTTACTTCATCTAATAAACTGGTTAATGAACGTACTTTTACATTACATTTTATTATATTTTCAATAAGATGTTTATGACTTTCTATTAATCTTTCATCTGGTTGTAAAGATGATATAGCCGAAAGATTATTTCCAGTTAATTCAAAAACTGTAAATAATTTACTCTCTTCATCCTTTTCTCCAATACAACAGTTAAAACATTCTTTTCTAATATTTTTACATTTTTCAAAAACTGATGGAATTGGTTCAACACATAAACATTTCCATCCTTTTAACTCAAAATGATAAGTATTACTACCTCCAATGCCATCATAAGCTCCAACATCAACACAAATACCGTCTTTTTTTCCTGGAAATAAAGCATCTAAATATATATCTTCACTATGTTGTCCAAAATACATTTTAAATTATTAACATATCTTTAAGTTAAAAACAACTAATTTAAAGTTTTGTTGTTAATAATTTAAAATGTTAATAGAGGTTTCTGATGGAGAATTATTAGATAAATATTCTATTTTAGAAATCAAAAAAGAATTAATAAAAAATGAAAATAAACTTTTTGAAATTACAAAAGAATTAGAAGCTTTAAGTGAAGCAGTCATTTTAAAAAATGAAAATATATACTATTATAATATTTTAAAATATATTAATAAAAAAATATGGTTCTACACAGATGAAAATATATACTATTATAATATTTTAAAATATATTAATAAAAAAATATGGTTCTACACAGATGAAAATATATACTATTATAATATTTTAAAATATATTAATAAAAAAATATGGTTCTACACAGATGAAATTAAATCTTTACATTATACTAATGATAATTATGCTAAGATATCATCAATTATTTTTGATTTAAATCAAGACAGATTTAGAGTTAAAAATATTATAAATAAAAAGAGTAATCTAAAAGAACAAAAAAGTTATAGTAATAATTCAATTAATTTTAACATTAACGAGAAAATAGATATTGAAAAAATATTTTATTTGTCTGTTAAATATGATGTATTAAATATTTATATTAAAGAAGAACTTATTGACACATTAAAAAATATCTTTTTTAATTTAAATATAAATTATAATCAGGAAAAATTTGATTTAAATATAGAAGATATTCAATATGAAATATATGAAAAAGATATTTTTAAACTTCCATCAATCTCTTATTTATCATCTGGAAGTTTTGGAGATTTTATTCATCAATTAAGCATTATTTATGAAAATTTTTTAAAAACTGGAAGAAAAGGTATATTATATTTAACAGAAAAAGATGAAAGATTTTTAAATGGAGTAAATAACACTTACAATGATGTTTATAATTTAATTAAATCACTCGAATATATTGAAGACTTTTTGATATGGAATGGAGAACCTTATGATATAAATTTATCTGAATGGAGACATAACCCTTTGTTATATAAAGCAAATTGGTTTGATATTTTCAATTCACAATATGATATTGATAGTTGGGGAAAGCATAAATGGATTGACATTAAAAATAATCCAAAAGATGTTGTTCTTATTAATAATTCCAATTTAAGACATAATAATGTATTGGATTGGAATTTTTTACAAAAAATTGTGGATAAATATGAAACTTTTTTTATATGTAATAATATATCTCAATATGAAAATTTTAAACAAAATATTTATAGAAATGATAATATTAAATTATTATTAGTTTATAATATAGATGAAATGGTTGAATATATTTACAATTGTAAATTTTTTGTAGGAAACTTAAGTGCCCCTTTGGCCATTGCTTATGCATGTCACAAAAAATATTATACAATTTTGTCAAATACATCATCTATCGATGATAATCATCAAATAGGTTTAATTGGTCATCTACCATTCATTAATTTTTTTCAAAACTATAATAATTATTCTATACATCCAGATTCACTAATTGAAATTATTGAATAAAATCTTTAAATATTATTTTTCTTTTAATAAATGAGTGGCTTTAGTGTTGAAAACCCTTTGAGAAACTTAATTCCATTAATTGAAGATTTAAACAGAGACTTAACTACAACCGATAGTAATGTATCTAGTTTGAATTCTGATGTTTCGACTTTAAATCTTGAACAAACTAATACCTATAACAGAACAACAAACTGTTATGTACCTCTTCTTTGGAATGAATTAATTGAAGTAATTCATTCCAATAGAAACCCTTGCTCTGAACTTGATAGTACTAAAACTGATTTACCTCCTACCATTACTTCCCGATATTTTTATATCTTCCAAATGTGGTATTATCAAATGTATCTTACCCTTGTTTTAAAAGAAAATACCAATATCTTTCCTTCTTGGTTTACTTATTCTTTAACATATCCTACCAGTCTTTCTGTCAATATGGATATTATTCATCATGGTTTATATTATCTTTTACTTAAGATTAATAATGCTATTGTTGTTGCTCCTGATCAAGCAAGAAATATTGAAAGTAATGCTAAAGAAATCTTAGACTTTAAGAATTCTGTCTCTTCCTCTATTTCTTCAGCTGCAGAGTCTTGGATTAGTTCTCAAACTGATTCATATTGGAATCAAGCTATTCAAGATTATTCTGCCACTGCAACTAATCCTACTTGGACTTCAACTTATGTCGCTCCTGTTTCTCCTGTTGATGGTGAATGGAGAGGTGCAACCATTCCTCAAAAAGTAAATGGTGATTATTATTATAATTCTTGGAATATTCCCTGGGGTACAGGTAGTTATGCAAAAACTCAAGGATATGCTACTCCTAACTGGGGAGGTGTAATTGGTTATGAATGGCAACGTATTGGTTCTACTGGAACTAACATTTCTGGTTTCCCAACTTCCATCCAAAATACTCTAAATACATATTCTCCTCAACTTTCTGGAAGTAATTTAGCTTCGAAGATGAATGATGTTCTCTCTTTGAATGGAACTCTTACTCCTAGAGAAAAATTCATTGCTGAGTTTTGGGAAGATGGTTATGAAACTGCTAAACCTTGTGGAAAATGGAACTTTTTGACTAGAGTGTTTATTCGTAGTTTAGGATATACTGAAAAACAATGTATTGAACTTTTATTTTTAGTTAATGCTGCTTTGGTTAATGCTTTTATTTGTGCTTGGGATGTCAAAAGAATCTATGCTGCTGAAAGACCTGTAACTTATCTTCGTAGAAGCACTGTTGGAACTACTTTTACTGGATGGAGAGGAAATAATAGTAAAACTGGAACTGTCGATACATCTGATCCTAATCAAGGATTTTTACCTTATCAAGATCCCACTTTTATTACTCCTCCTTTCCCTGGATTTATTTCTGGACATTCTACTTGTAGTGCAGCTGCAGCCACTATGCTTGCAACTTATATTGGTAGTAATCAAATTCCTCAAATTATGACTCCTGGAACTATTCCTTTTAATCAAAATAGTTCTATTGACGTTTTGAATGAAATTAAATCTAACTTTCCTCCTTATTTAAATTATGATACCTCTAAATATACAAGAGTTCTTTTGGCTTTTAAAACTTTTGATGATATGATTGAAAGTGCCGGTTGGTCAAGATTGTATGGAGGTATTCATATCCTTCCCGATCATCAAGCTGCTGTGGAAATAGGTAAATATCTCGCTAATTATACTTGGAATGCTTATCGTAATAAATTGTAAAAAAAAATGATAATGATAAATTTGAAGTATAAATGTTTGAGATATTGCTAATATTTCAACAATTCGGTTGAAGTTTCAACGCATTTCTTCATTTTTTTTGAAATTTCAAAAAAATTATTGAAATTATATTTTATTAAAATGTATTAATTATAATATATTTTAAATTTTTAATAATTAACATTTTATAAATTTTCAGATTTTGGATTTATAAATAAAAAATTTTTAACACACACACATTTTTTTCCGAAAATGTGTTGAATTTTTTCCAGTTTATTTTCAGTTTTTAAAAAAATAATAAAATTTAAACAAAACCAGGTTAATTTCAGTCTTTTATTTTTTATTTTTTAAGAATTT
>Ga0247841_10011977_pt1 | contig 11393 bp, 16 predicted proteins | sample LaCruzMarch2015__2_FD_192410 | JGI IMG/M metagenome (GOLD analysis project Ga0247841, IMG submission 192410) | Freshwater microbial communities from meromictic Lake La Cruz, Castile-La Mancha, Spain - LaCruzMarch2015_18m | ecosystem: Environmental > Aquatic > Freshwater > Lake | place: Spain...
AATCAGCGGGCAGCATGAATGTCGAAGAAACCTCCAACGGTCCCCAATTCGAGTTTCCGATGCAAGGCTCGCGCAGCAAGGGCATCAAGAACATGCAGATCTTTTGCTTCGACATGATGCTGATGCGCTTATGCGCCGAGCGCGGCACCGGACCGGGCTTTCTGGTACACGACAGCCACCTCTTCGACGGCGTAGATGGCCGACAAATCGTCAGCGCACTCAAGGTCGGAGCGGAGACAGCGGAAGAACTGGGCTTCCAATACATCGTGACCATGAACGAGGACGACGCGTTCAAGGAAACCACCGAAGGGTTCAACGTCAATGACCACGCGCTCTCGGTCGTGCTTACTGACGCAAAGGAGGATGGCGGGCTGTTCGGATTCCGATTCTAGGAAGGGCGCCTGATTTGTTCCCTATTCCCGTCGGACGATGTTTTCTTACGACGCAACGTAGTCGAATTTAGCCCTTTTTTGCTTGTCAAAATGCTGGATCGCAAGACCTGACCCTAAACCCCTCTTGACCCTAAACCCCTCTATCGGGGATGACTCAAGCCATCAGGCATCACTGATTCAGCGCCGCACATAATCCCTGACCAGCCTGGCAAACAACCTTCTGAATGCTTTCACAACAACTTGCGCATGCGTCTTGATCTTGAGTGAATAAGACGCTTCAGCCTGCGATTGAAGGGCGCGAACCCCCATCCCTAATGAGTTGTTAAGCGATCGAATCTCGTTCAAAGCCAGGGAGATCTCACCGCATTGGGGTAATGGCATGTCAACCGGCGGCATTGCAAATGCGCTCTCGATATCGGATATAGCAGAGAGATCAGAAGAGAACACAATGCCATGCTGCGCCAGCCACTCCCGATCGTTGCCGATCATCGCCTCAATCATATTCCGGCACTTATTTTTCCTTAAACTAACAGGGGGGGCTGTTTGATGGCGTATTGGCCGATCAGCGAGCAACGAAATATATTTTCTTCATTTTTCACATATCCCGTCCCAAAGATCCAATGTATTCGAATCGAACAGGTCCTTCCATCTCGGGGCCATCTCATTGAAAAGACGCACATACCCCAAGACCTCAAGATCGTATGACGCATTCAGTCGGGTGTTTGTTTCCAATGGTCCAGTGAGCCGTTTCCTCACGATTGCAGAGAGGATGTCATCGATGATGTCAGCGTTTTTCTGGTAGGCGATCAGCTTGATGCTCTCACGGCCAAAGCGTGCCTCCCAGGGCTTCAGGGTTTCCTGATACCGGCAATAACGATTCTCTCCATCCCCCAGTTCGTCGACATAATCGGCCATCGTACCACGATAGCCACTCATGATCGCCTCCGAATAGGATGAGCGGATCAGTGAGTAATGATCACGGACAACCACGATAATCGTTGGCCGATAATGGGAAAAATCCCGCGCGAACAACTCGATCTCGCGATCACGGAATCTCGACGAGAAAAATTCCGAGCTTACAAGAATCGTACCGTTCTTACCCTTCTCTATTTCATGAGCCAACTGCGTCACGGCGACGGCCCGTGAAACCCGGCGGTGATTCGGTATAAAAGTCCTCAGGCTTTCGTCCAGATAGCCAGCCGCCAGCAAACTATGACTAACCTGGAAAAAAAGATAATCCAGCTCGGGATATCCTATTCCTATTTTTCGGAGTGCACGTGCATTCCTTGTACAATACTGCTGAAACGATGTCGTGCCGGTTTTTTCCAGACCGATATGCAATACCAGGGAACTGTTCATGATTCCTTATTCCTCACTTAGGAGAGTCGCCCAGAGAAACCAAACCACCCGCGTATTCACTCGATAAATGAGCCCCCGGTCGGGGCTCAGGGTCACTCAGGACTTAACCCCTATTTCCGGCAGTATTTATTGCCGGTGCCATATCTCCTCAAACGACTAATCAGGAAGACACCGGTTAACCATCGACAAAGATGGATAGCCTCTACCGCAAAGGGCCTATGCAGAAAGAGCGTCGGCACAGAACATCCATTTGTCGGTGCAGTCATTCTCAGCCGACCATGTTACGGGGTCATGTCGTCCGCGTATCGCTGTGTATCGATCTGCTTCAGAGTGTTTCGATTGTTTTCGATGACTCGATATTGCGGAGAATCATCGCGCAAATCGGGGACGTGCCCCGGTTTACCCCTCGTCGGGATGTTTAACGCTGGTCGCGAAGCGCCCGCTAGCTGAGCCAGTTCTCCAACCGCAGCCCCGGAACCCGCCCGAAGTCATCCAGATTGTTCGTGACCAGGATCAGACCCTCGGCCAGGGCATGGGCGGCGATCTTGGTGTCCATGCACCCGATCGGCTGCCCTCTTCGCCGTAGATCCGCGGCCACGGTGCCGTACCGGTCGGCAGCCCGTGCTCCCCAGTCTAAGACTGGTACATCGGCGAGAAACGCGTCGATCAGGACGCGGCGGCGCGCGGCCTCGGCTGGCAAGAGCGCCTGTCCGTAACGCAGTTCGGCCCGGGTCACGGCGGAGATCGCGACCTGATTCGCCCGCAGCGCGGTGCGGACGCGAGCGACCAGTGCCATGTCATGCTTCTTGAGGAAGTAGCTTGCGATGTCCGTATCCACCAGGTACCGGATCATTCCGTCCAGTCTTCCAAGGGGTTGCGGGGACTCTCGACGGGGTTTTCACGCTCGGCGAGGAAGTCATGCGGCAATGGCGACTCGTCCAGGAGGGCAAACAGGAGCGCCAAGCGGTCCTCGTCGGGGCCGGGCGCTTTGGAACTCAGGGTAATCTCGCCGGTCGCCTCATCCTTGCGCACCCAGACCTCCTCGCCGGCCAGTTCAAAGCCCGGGGGCAGGCGTAGGGTCTGCTGGTGGCCGGTGGTCTCGAGTTTGGCGGTTGCGATCATGGGGGTGGTCTCGCAGTTGGAGCTACGGGGTAGGTTACACCAGTCGGACCGGCAAAGAAAAAGCGGCCTGCATGCCGCTTTATCGACTGCCCCCAGGGGGCGGGACGCCCCCGCTCCTATCGCGGCAAATCCGACCGCCCCATCAACCACTCATCTACCGCCCGCGCACATTGGCACCCCTCGCGGATGGCCCAGACAACGAGCGACCCTGGTCGTCGCCGACAAAGCCCTTGGTTAGCTCGCGTCCAGGCACCGACAGGTCGTGGGGGCGCCTCGCAGCCGTCGGCCAAGACCAGTGTATCGTGGCACGCTCTTCCCAGATGCCTTAAGATCGCGCGGCCAAACGAGGGAACGCCGGATTGCACCCGGCCTCCGGCGGGGGCCAGCGTACAAGGCATTTTGCGTCAGCGCGAAATTGCCTCCCACCTCGCCGGTCTTGGTCGGCTGCGCCAATGCTGCGATACCGAATGACAGTAACCGGAGGTTATTCTGCGGAAATTTCGGCTGGGAACGGATGACGCCGACCGCCGGCTTGCACAGGCGGTCTATGATGACGGTCTGGCCGTGATGAATCGCCAGGTGGCCCCGGAACTGCGGTGGGGACCGGCGGGCAAGGCGTTCTGTTACAGCGCGCAACTGCACCCGACGGCCCAATCACTTTGGCGCTGTGCCGATGTCTTGGTCGGGTCGGCGCAGGGAATGACCGGCCCCGAGGCGCCCGCCCTGCGACGTGCCGTGCTCTGGCGTATTGCGATGCTCTTCACGTCCGCGCTGGTGCTCGACCAGTTCGACGGCGGGCTCACGACCGAGCAGCGAGCGCAGGCGCAACGGGATCGCGACTGCATCACGCAATACCTGAGCGATCACCGCGACCGGCCGCACCGGTCTCGTTGTGGACCCGTTGCAGTGCTGCTCGGCGATGACGAATAGCCGTGGATTGCCCTTCGGCGCCCGTACGAGTAATCTTTGGCTACCGACCCGGACCTGTAGGTGTGAGGCCGCGCAGGCCGACGAACGCCACTTGCAATCGCTGCCACCAATCTACTACTGAATCGCGGTGTTCAACCGTCGGTCTGGCACGGCCGCCCTTTCGTCTATCGAAAAAACCTCGACTAACTTGGTGCTATACTTTGCCATGAGGGAACGAAGAGTTCTGGCTCATCGGTCGTTGAGCGATGTGGGCTGGTCAGCGGATGCGAGGTCGCTGGCGACAGTCCGACCTTTTCTTGAGGGATCGTCATGAACGTTCGAAAATCCTTCCTGATCAGCGGCATGGTTGCGCTTGGTCTGCTGATGTCGAGTTCGGTTGGCCAGGCCCGGAATTCACCAATCTCTTTCTGGATCAAGAGCCTATCCTATCCGAGCGCCATCGAGCCGGCCGGCACTTTCTGGGAGGACCAATACTCGAATTTGGCCGCCGTGGGCAAAACTGTGCATCCCCTATGGTATGGGCGCAAGAACGATTGGAGCCCGTAGGGTCCGCGGTGCGGAATTGTGATCAAGGCCCACAGGGGGATGAGAGCCATATTACGTCTCGGGTGGTTAAATATGAGAAGACTATTTCTGGTAGCGGCCTTTCTGGCTTCGACGAACGCCTCGGCCCAGACTCATTGCCTGCCGGGCGAGGCAGTCCTCCTCAGCGGTCGGGTCGGCACGCTCACTGATGGGGGATTCAGGGGGGAAAAGATCCTGTCCCTGTGCGCCGACAGGTCCAGCCCCCCCTTCGACCAAGTCTCCTACCGCTTCGGCCCCCAGGGCGCGGTCGAGCTGGAATATACCGCGCCACGCGACGGCTTCTTCTTCGCCGACGACCAGTCTCCCCTGCCTCGAACGACGACATATTCTCTCTATTTCCGGAAGGACAGGATCACCTATGCCGTAACCGAGTGCATGGGAGGGCTCTGCGAGTACCCAATGCCGAGCATCAAATTGATGGTCTTCGACGGCAAGAGGAAGATCGCCTCCCTCGACTCCGAGCCCGACAGATTTGAGGTCAACACCGACCTCTGCGACATCAAGGGCCTGATCGTCAAGACGAGGAAGAGCGGATTGGATTACGACGAGAACTGACCCGGGTTGCTGCCGCTCAGCGGTGGTCATTCCAGGTCGTCATCGTCGCCCTTGGGGCGGGCGCCGCCGAAAATTGCTACGCCTTCAGGCGTCAGATACGGCTTGATCTGCTCCCATGGCACGAAGGCGACGTAGCCGCCCTCGGCATGAACGCCAAGCGCGGTTGCCGCATAGTGGAAGGTCAGGCCCGAGCTCTTGCCGGCCTCGGTCGAGGGTGCGAGTGTGACCGAGCCGAGCTTCCGGAGCGTCGGCTGGATGTTCTTGATCCAGTCGGTGTCGCTGTCGTCCCCGTCGAAGCGGGCCTTCTTCGCTATCTTCACCGTGGCGATGATACTTGCCGCGAGGAATTGCAGGGTCGGGCCGCCATTGGCGGTCTCATTGAAAAACGGACGGATACTGATGCGCTCGCCGGCGGTCCTGTCCCACAGGATGGTGTCGAGGTCGAGATCCGGGTGCGCGCCGCCGGTATCCGTGAAATCGTTGCGGACGATGCTGACGTAGCGATTGCCGACCACCGAGCGCACATCGTAGCTGCGCTCCACGGACCAGCCGCCGCCGATGAAAGCGTCCGGTTTCTTGCGCTCCTTGGCGGCGTCCGAGTGGTACTGCTCCACCCATTTCTTTCCTTCAGCGACACAATTCGCGGCCAGCGCCCGGTCGGTCTGGATCTGCGGATCGAGCAGCACGGTGCCATCGAACATCTTGGTCGTGATTTCAAAGGACGGCTCTGGCTCGGGTTTCGGCTCCGCGGCCCACGCAGGAGAGAATCGCGCGCAGGCGAGCGCGATGACCAAGGGAATGACGGATAGGGAATTCAACCTAGGCATTATTTCTCCGCTTTCTCGTTAATGATCTGCGCCCTCATGGTTTGCGCATCCGCGGCGGTCGGATTCATGGCAAGCAATTCGTCCAATGCGGCTATTGCCTGATCGAATTGCTTGATATTGGCAAGCATTGCTGCAAGGCTGAAATAGCCATTTTCGAATGTGGGGTCAGTTTCGATGGACTGCCTGTAATATTCGATTGCCTTATCAAATTTCCTATTGTTCTCCGCCATCACTCCGAGTGAATATACTCCGAGCGGAGACTTGGGATTCAACTCGATTGCTCTTCTGAATGAGCGCTCGGCGTCTGCTGGATTGTTCAAATTAATATAGGCATTCCCTTGATTGATGTATGCGAGATCAAATGCCGGGTTCGCTTTGATCGCCATTTGAGCCCATTCCAATTCCTCTTTGAATTTCCCTTCTTTCCCGTAGAGACCGGCAATGCTATTCATGGCTTTTGCATTCTTGGTATCGAGCAGTAATGTCTTTTTGAATAATTCTATGGATTTACTGTATTGCCCGCTATCTTCCGCAGCAAGAGCCTCCCTGATTAGCGTTTCCGCTACTTGAGCGTTAGCGTCCTGTTCTTGACAAAGCGCATACGAATGTTCGCGACGTGCTAAACCGTTTTACCGTACACGAGAAGCTAGGCGTAGCGCAGGCAAGCGGCGCAGTCCTCGGGCTTAAGCTCCGGATGATCCGCATGGAGCCGGGCGGGGGACATTCCCGTGAGCAATAAGGTCCAGCATTGCTTCGACCAGCCACCGCATGTGTCTGACGCAGGGCTTGCCGTGGCAGATGTCGCGGTCGACTGTGATGCGCTGAGGTGGAGACAGGGCGGCGTGTCCACGAACCCGTTGGGATAGATGCTCCTGCGATAACAGGGATGTCGCAAGCCGAACCGCACAAAGAAAAAGCGGCCAGAATGTCCAAGACCTCGCCCTCGTTCCCGATCTCCGGCAGATCGCCCGGTGTCAGTTCGCGCTGCTCCATGAGGAACGCCAACGCGTCCATGCCGGCAGCAGGCGTGCGATTTCAACGTGCGTACTCATTCTCTCCACCCGCCCTTGTCGGGGAAATAGGGGGACGTACCACGACTACCCCCTAGTTGGCTGCTGTATCTAACGTGGGGATTCCGGGGGGCAGTATACTCAACTCCGCTCGCGCCAAGAATATCGCTCACTAGGCGCCCACAAACCCGAGCAAATCCAACATTGCCACTTCGACGGCCGCCAACTCCTGCCGAGATACCTTGGCGATAACCGACCGGATGCGTTCCCGTTTCACAGCCATGAGCTTGTCCACCATCACCCATGAGGCTCGTTCACCGCTTCCGAATGGAAGCTTCACCGCAACGCGGTAGACCAAGGCTTCTTGGTGACTGGTGAAGGGGCAGACGAGGATGGAGTCAGGGCGGTCGGCGCGATTGTGTTTGCCGGCCTGGACGACCAGCCAGGGTCTTGGCTTGCCGTAATCGCCTGCCGCCGCCGCGAGCACGACGTCCCCGCGGCTTACGCCTCCCACGGGTGGTCCTTCAAGACGTCCGCTTGCAGCGCTTCGATCTCGGCCTCTGCCTCGGTGTCGTTCGCAAAAGGCTCGGGTGCGACGATGCAACGCAATGCCTCCTCGACCAACAGGCGCATGGGAACGCCGCGTGCCTTGGCAACCGCCTGAACTTGGCGTTGCAGGTCATCGGGAATCGTCGCGTGAAGTGTGGCTATGGCAAGACCTCGGATTCGGCACAAGGGGCAGTCGTGTGAAAAGCCGGGCTCGGGCGATCACGCCCGGCCCCGTCGTCCAGATATTGATCGTGCGTCGGTGCCGGACATTGATTCGGGTTCTTCCGTGCGGCCCTCAGACAGCGTCGGCCAATTCCAGCCGCCGTTCTACGCGCTCCAAGCGGCGCCGCAGGTCAGCGATCTCGTCAGCGGGGACAGCGTGGAAAGCGACAAGGTGATGATCGATCGCGGCAAGTCCGGTCTCGACGCCGGTGAAGCGCAGGCGCAGCTCCGCTTGGATGTCATCCAGCTTGGTGTGGACGCGGCGAAGCATCTCGGTCGTCAGGTCTTCGACGTGGTCAGCCATGGTTGTTGGCCCTGTGTTGCCTGTCTCGGAGCTATCCTAAGTCTTTTCCACGCTTCAGGTAAAGGCAAAGAAAAAGCGGCCCGCGGGCCGCTTTCTTCACTACTCGCGGGGGCGGGACGCCCCCGCTCCTACCTCGGTAAATCCGACCGCCCCATCAACCACTCATCCACCGCCCGCGCGCACTGCCGCCCCTCGCGGATCGCCCAGACGACCAAGGACTGCCCACGCCGCATCTCCCCCGCCCCGAATACCCCAGGCACCGAAGTCTGGTAGGCCCCGACCCCCTCGGTCGTCGCCTTGACGTTCCCGCGCGGATCGAGTTCCAGCCCGGTCTCGGCCTTCAGGGCCTCGATCATGCCGACGTGGACCGGATGGACGAACCCCATGGCGAGCAGCACCAGGTCGGCCTTGAACTCGGCCTCTGAACCGGGGACCTCGGACATCTGCCAGCGCCCCTGGGCGTCCTTGTCCCACTGCACCAGCCAGTATTTGACCGCCTGGACGCGCCCCTGGTCGTCGCCGACAAAGCCCTTGGTCAGCACGTTCCAGTGCCGCTCGCAGCCTTCCTCCTGTGAACTGGACGTGCGCAGCTTGTTCGGCCAGTCCGGCCAAGTCAACCCCTTGTCCTCCTTGACCGGCGGCTTGTCCAGGATCTCGATCTGGGTAACCGACTTGGCGCCATGGCGGTTGGAGGTGCCGATGCAGTCGGAGCCGGTGTCGCCGCCGCCGATGACCAGCACCTGTTTGCCGTCGGCGTTGATGAACTCGTCACCCGGGACATAGGAGCCCTAGCCCCGCTTGCTGTTGCGGGTGAGGAAGTCCATGGCGAAGTGGATGCCGGAAAGCTCCCGGCCGGGTGCGGGCAGGTCGCGCGGCGCTTCGCAGCCGCCGGCCAGGACCAGGGCGTCGTAGTCGGCGCGCAGCTTGGCGACCGGGATATCGCGGCCGATGTGGGCGTGGGTGTGGAACTCCACGCCTTGCCGACGATGGCGCATTCGATGGTCTTGATGGCCACCGGGGCGTCGCCGATGTTGAGCGTGCAGGCGGCCTCGCAGGGGGCGGGGCAGATGCGGCCGGTGAACTCGGGGAAGTTGTTGGTGGAGTGCAGGACCTCGATGGCCAATTGCCAGTCGCTCTTGTAGGTCAGGTCATTCCAGTCGGGGATGATGTTGTTGACCGGGCACCCCTGGTGACAGAAGGGGATGCCGCAGTCCATGCAGCGCGCGGCCTGGGTGCTGACCTCGGCGTCGGTCAGCGGCATGACGAACTCCTGATAGTTGACGACACGGTCGGACACCGGCTCGTAGCGGTGGTCGCGCCGGTCGTGTTCCATGAATCCGGGGCCGTAGCGCTCCGCCACCCGGCCGGAGAGCATGGCGCCGAAGGTGCGGTTGTAGTTGTGCACCCGGGTCTCGATGGCGACCGGCTCGCCGCGTTGCAGGGCGGGTTGGGCCTGTTTGATCAGGTCGTGATCGAGCGATTGGTCGAGGCCGTGGTCCTGGGTCTCGCGGTTGGAGATGGCGACGTCCAGGCTGGCCTTGGGGTCAGCCCGATGTTCCAACCGATTGGACGATCGGTGGGTCGAGGCGAGCAGCAGCGGGGCAGACAGCCAATTCTCCTCAAGGACAAGCCGACGGGCGGCGTGGCTTCGTGCTTGTCCGCAAACCGCGAATCACTTACGCTTTCCCTGATACCCGAAGATCGCAAGGCCAAACAAGACCACTCGGATGTCCCGCTGCCACCTTGCGGGTCGCCCCGGCGTCACCTCGCGATCCTACGGGGTCGCCGCTGGTCCCGGGACATACAGATGTGATCGCCTTTTCCAATTGTCCACGGCACCGTCCATTTTCTGTCCCCCGATTGCGACGTGCATTTGTCGAGTGGAGAGAGTGATGAAGCTGGTATTTTTACGACTTGCCGGGATTCGCTACGAGGGCGATAATATCGGCAACGACATCACGCTCGACATTCAAGCCGGTGACACTTTCTTTTCTATCAATAAGAGCGTGTCCGCAGGATCAAGCGCGACCATCGGCAAGCCGCTCGCTGAATTTGCTGCGACAAGCGATCCATTCGTTATTCCAATCTCCGCCGCGGTCACCGAACGCGACCCGGTATTCAACGATACCGGCCGACATGCCGACAACTTCTCTGTTGCCTTGAAAGGCAAGCGCGCATCGGTTTCGCTTGGCGATGACAAGCGCTCGCGACTGCTCGTTGCGAACCCGCATACGCCACCTGTGCGACTCAACTACTCTGTCTCCAAGAAGACGCTCAGAACCCAGGATGGAACCGCGGTCTTTTCCGCCATCTTTGACGACGAACCAGTCACACCAGGGACTTACGACTTAGAGATCCCGGATGCTCCCCACCAAGGCGGGCTTCATTACCCGGAAGCCCCGCATGCCCGCACCTGGTTTAGGATCGGGCATCACGGCGACCGGTACCTCCATCCGGGCCACGGCTCATTGGGTTGCGTGACCGTTACGGAAACGGCGAGGTGGGAAGAGCTTTACGACCTGCTCATCGTTGGAAGAAAAGGCGACGGGATTTCAGTCGGAATCCTCCGCGTTGTCAAGTGAAGGCAATACGCAATGATCACCTGGCCACACCGATTGTTTCGTCCATTCAGCCTTCTGGCGATCCTCTGGCTGGCATCGGCATGTGCGCCTGAAGCGGATAAGGACTTCAAGTTGCAGGCCGGCGATGAGGCCCGACCGGAGCTGATCCTGCGTAAGCATCTCATCGGAACGAACGAGCAGGATCGGCGCATCGCCAAGTCGGCGTATGAGGACGGCACGGTGCTGCGTCGCCGCCAAGTTGCGCCTGAACTGCGGTGGGGACCCGTGTATAAGGCTTCTTGCGAAAGCGCACTGCGCCACCCCACCTCGCCGGCTTTGGTCGCTTGCGCGGACGCGGCGATACAGTCGATGAAGTTATCGGATGCGGCCGACACCAGCGTGCACCGTCGAAACCTGCTCGGGCGCGTATGCATGGTGCTGACCTCGGCGCTGGTGCTCGACGAACTCGACAGAGGACTTACGCCCGAGCAACGGTCACTCGCCAAGACGGATCGCGATTGCGTGGCGGACTATTTGAGCGATTATGGCCACGGCAGGAAGCCCTGTGGGCCGGCGGCGGTCCTGTTTCCCGAAACCGAATGACGCGAAAAAGCAAGGGCTCAAGCTTTCGCGAAATTGCTATAGTGATACAGTGACTTACGTGGCCCGCTGGCTGGCCGAAACGATCCAGAACCAAACGAAGCCCGGAGGAATCTGCCCGACTGTCGCTGATTTTCCAGAAGCTTGGGCCTGGGTCTGCGCGCAAGCCACTGATATCGTAAAGGACGATCTTAACTTAGCGCCATTCGGTACTGACCCTTTTACCCCATTCGGCACTCGGCCACCGGTTCCACTGCGCGGTTTCTTTGCCGCTTGTGCGTATTCCACGCAAACTGGACAGCCGTTCCACCGCAAACTGGACACCTGTTCCGCCGCAAACTGGACGGCTGTTCCAGGTCAAACTGGACCGTCGGAGC
>Ga0247841_10011979_pt1 | contig 11392 bp, 6 predicted proteins | sample LaCruzMarch2015__2_FD_192410 | JGI IMG/M metagenome (GOLD analysis project Ga0247841, IMG submission 192410) | Freshwater microbial communities from meromictic Lake La Cruz, Castile-La Mancha, Spain - LaCruzMarch2015_18m | ecosystem: Environmental > Aquatic > Freshwater > Lake | place: Spain...
CATTTCCACAAACTCCCTCACACAACCTTCACCGCCTTTTTTCTTCATCTGAATCATTCCTGGAATATTTTTAATAGTATCCAATGCATTTGCCGGACAAGCAGCCAAACCAACTGCAGAAAGCAAATCAAAGCAATTTACATCATCGCCAATGTAGGCAACTTCCGAAAGCGTTATTCCTTCCTTTTCGCATATCTCCATTACTGAAGCCAATTTTCCACCTTCACGTTTTCCTTGATAAAGATAGTCCAATTTCAATTTATTGAACCTGCGTTCCACCATTTTGGTATTTTCGGAGGTAATAATACCTGTTTTAATGCCTTTATTTCGAATGAGTTGTAGCCCCATTCCGTCGTGTGTATTGAATTTTTTTATTTCATCTCCCGATTCAGTGTAATACATTCCTGCATCGGTTAAAACACCATCGACATCAGTCAATACAAGTTTGATGTTTCGTGTTTTGTGTTCCGAGTTTTGTGTTCTTGATTCTTGGTTCTTGGTTCTTGGCTCTTGGTTCTCAATTCCTTTTGTTATATTATCTATGGCAATTGCTTGTTGTAGAATTTGTTTAATATCAGAAAGATACAATTGATTTGGTCCGTCAGAAAAAGCATGGTCAGGGTCTGGATGTACTTCTGCAAAAATAGCATCAACACCTACAGCCAAAGCTGCACGCATAAGATATGGCACCATTTCGCGGTTACCGCCGGTAGAAGTTCCCTGTCCTCCGGGTTTTTGAACAGCATGAGTGGCATCAAATACAACAGGAAATCCATAACTACGCATTTCCACCAAACCTGTCATATCTACAATCAGATTATTATAACCAAAACTGGAACCCCGCTCACAAAGTAGAATATTTTCGTTTCCCGAATCACAGAGTTTATCCACCACGTTTTTCATATCCCATGGAGCCATAAATTGTCCTTTTTTTACATTGACAATTTTTCCAGTCCTGGCAGCAGCTACCAATAAATCGGTTTGACGAGATAGAAAGGCAGGAATTTGCAGCATATCAGCTACTTCGGCCACCGGAGCACATTGCCATGTTTCATGAACATCAGTTACTATGGGCAAGTTGAGTTCGGTTTTTACGCGTTGTAGAATTTCCAATCCACGTTTCATGCCTAAACCACGAGGAGATTTGACAGAAGAACGATTGGCTTTGTCGAAAGAAGATTTAAAGATAAGATGAATTTGTAACTCTTCGCAAATCTCTTTTAGCTTGGCAGCTACCATCATGGTCATTTCTTCCGATTCGATAGCACAAGGACCTGCAATAAGTACAAAACGTGTGTTTCCACCAATATCAAAGCGGTTGAGAATGTTTATTTTACGGGTTTCGAGCATTATTAATTATCAATTATTAATTATTAATTAGTATACACTCTCACCCAATCCACCTCGAGATGTCCGGTACTTCCATGTTGTTTTTCGGAAATAAATGAGTTGAAACCGAGATACATGGCTTCTTTTGGAACACTACTAACCGTGCGGTAAACTTCAATATTATTAACCATCCAAATCAATTCTTTTTGTGTCCAAATTAAGGTGTAAATAAAATACTCTGAAGGATTTAATCCTTTAATTTTCACACCATCAACGATATCTTTATTTGAATTTCCAACCGTAATATTCTTACCATCATAATGAAAAATATTTATCAATGGTAATTTCTTGTCGGAGCCTAACCAAAATGCATGATGAAAAGCACCTGTACAACGAATTTTAGCACGATAAATTCCAAATTTCTGACGAAATTTATCAGCTGTTTGAAGGACATCCGATGTATAATTAAATTTTCTCAGTATAAATCCTTTCTCAGTATCCCATGCTCTTGCTGTAACTTTTTCGTGTTTAGTAGCAATTTTTAAAATTCCATTTTCAACAGTCACATTTTTACCTTTATTATTAGCCTGCTTTTCGTTTGTAAATGAATGATCTTCAATCAGTTTTTCATTATTATAATGAAAACCAAACGCCCAATGTGATTTATCTAAACTATTCCATTCAAATTCATCGTTAAAAGTAATCACTAATTTTTTGTATTTTTCAAATCGTTCAGGTTTCTCGTTTATATAGAAATCAACATCCGGATTTTTTGCCAACTCATAAAAACGCTGCTCTTGAACATATTCGGGTGTTGTTTGCCATCTTTTCTGATTCATCCAAAATTCATTGGCTTTCATAAATTCAGGAGATGCTACCTTGATTTTTAACTTGTCGAACTCTGTAAGGATATATGATTCGTGAAATCGCATATAGGTTTTAAAAGCCTTGGAATGTTCGAAAGTCTTTAATTTTCTGAGGGATAAAGTTGTTTTTACTTTTTTCTTATCACCTAACAATTCATATTCAGGAGTTAATTTGAAAGCAAGGTATTGCTTCAATTCTTCAGAATCAAGAACTTTGTAATAAGTTTGAATAGCAATTGAATCAACTAATTTATTGTATTTTCGGCTGACTTGATATTCCTCAGTGTCTTTATATTTCCTGTTTTGAAGAATCTTTTTGTTTTCCTGGAATTTTGCTGATTTTACAACATGAAACAGTTTTTTGTATTCAGCAAGTTCAACAGACTTACTAACCTCGGCATAACGATGCATGGCTTTAACCAAATCAACTTCGTCCTTTTCAAGTTTAGTTGTTGGAGTAATTCCTCCAATTAGTTTTTTCCAAAACAGATTCATGGTGCTATTTAATTAATAATTAGTAATAAATAATTAATAATTTGCTATTGACAAATCGCAATTATTTTTGATTATTGAATTGAATGATATTATCAAAACACTGTGTAATATCTTCAACAACAATGGGTTTGTATTTCTCATCGATTGGAATAAACAACTCGGTTTTCATCAAATTTATTTGTTCCAAAAAGTGATTGTAAAAACCATCCTGATTTACTAAAATCAGCGGCTTTTTATGTTCGCCCACTATGCCAGAAGTAATTACATCGAGAGCTTCGTCTAAAGTTCCATAACTCCCGGGAAGCGCAACAAATACATCTGCCAATGATTTCATCTCGTCTTTTCGTTGGCTCAATGTTTCAACTGTAATAAGTTGTGACGGTAATGCACTTTGGCGATTCATTCTGATAATGGCTTTTGCTATTACACCAATAATATTGCCATTTTTACTAGAAGAACCTTCCGCAACTGAATCCATTAAACCGCCTGTTGCACCACCATAAACTAGCGTATTACCGCTTTCGGCAATTAATTCTCCCAATCGAAAAGCCGATTGTTTATATTTTTCAGCTATATTATTGCTCGCGGAACAATAAACACATATATTCATAATTTATTTTGTGTTTCGTGTTTCGCGTTTCGTATTTTCCCGACATTTCAGGACAAGCTGTGTTTTTTTAAACACGAAACGCTGAACGCGAAACATTTTTCTAGGCATCAATTTTAGCGTAAGTTGCATTTTGTTCGATAAACTGACGACGGGGAGCAACATCATCTCCCATCAACATGGAGAAAACGTGATCAGCTTCAGCAGCATTTTCGATATTTACCTGACGCAATGTACGATTTTCAGGATTCATTGTGGTATCCCATAATTGAATTTCGTTCATTTCACCCAAACCTTTATAGCGTTGAGTATGAATGTTTCCTTCCGATCCACCAAATCTTTCAATAAAATTCTGGCGTTGAAGTTCAGTCCAGCAATACTCTTCATTTTTCCCTTTTTTACACAAATAAAGTGGTGGAGTGGCAATGTATAAATAGCCCTGCTCAATCAATTCTTTCATGTGGCGGAAGAAGAAAGTCATAATAAGTGTAGCAATATGGCTACCATCCACGTCGGCATCGGTCATGATTATGATTTTATGATAACGCAGTTTTTTCATATTTAATGCCTTGCTGTCATCTTCGGTACCAATAGTAACGCCCAAAGCGGTGTATATATTGCGTATTTCTTCACTTTCAAGCACTTTATGTGGCATTGCTTTTTCAACATTCAGAATTTTACCACGTAACGGCAAAATTGCTTGAAATTGACGACTACGACCTTGTTTGGCGGTACCACCTGCCGAATCACCTTCGACAAGGAATAATTCGCATTTTTCAGGATCTTTGTCAGCACAATCGGCTAGTTTACCAGGTAATCCACCACCCGAAAGTGGTGATTTGCGTTGTACCATTTCACGTGCTTTGCGGGCAGCATGACGGGCTGTAGCAGCTAAAATTACTTTCTCGACAATAATACGCGCCGCTTTTGGATTTTCTTCCAAATAATTTCCAAGTGCTTCGCCTACAGCCATATCTACTGATCCCATCACTTCGTTGTTACCAAGTTTGGTTTTGGTTTGACCTTCAAATTGAGGTTCGGCCACTTTAATCGAAATAACAGCTGTCAATCCTTCGCGGAAGTCATCGCCACTAATTTCGATTTTCAGCTTATCGAGCATTTTACTGTCCTCAGCGTATTTTTTCAACGTACGGGTTAAACCACGACGGAAACCTGCCAAATGAGTTCCACCTTCTATGGTGTTGATATTGTTTACGTAAGAGTGAATATTTTCGTTGTAAGAAGTGTTATAAGTCATGGCAATTTCAACCGGAGTGCCATTTTTTTCTGTCGAAATATGAATCACATTGTCAATTAATGGCTCACGGGCTTCGTCGATATATTCAACAAATTCTTTCAAACCTTCGTCGGAATGGAAAACCTCCGAACGGAAAATTCCTTCATCAGTCAAATGACGTTTATCGGTCAATGTCAACGTGATGCCGGCATTTAAGAAAGACAATTCGCGCAAACGACTTGCCAAAATATCATATTTGTAAACAGATTCGATAAAGATAGAACTGTCGGGTAAAAATGTTACCAAAGTACCGTTAGTTGTTGAAGTTCCAATTTCTTTAACCGGAAACTGAGGGAAACCACATTTGTACTCTTGCATATATAATTTGCCTTCGCGCGAAACTTCTACGTGTAACAATGTTGAAAGTGCATTCACGCACGATACACCTACACCGTGCAAACCTCCGGAAACTTTGTAACTTCCTTTGTCGAATTTACCACCGGCATGTAGCACTGTCATAACTACTTCTAAAGCCGAACGACCTTCTTTTTCGTGCATATCTACCGGAATACCACGACCATTATCAATAACTGTTATTGAATTATCTTCGTTGATAAAAACCTGAATTGTATCGCAATGTCCGGCCATAGCTTCATCAATGGAGTTATCCACCACTTCGTAAACCAAATGGTGCAACCCTTTTACGCCAATATCGCCAATATACATTGCAGGACGTTTACGCACTGCTTCTAAACCTTCCAGTACCTGAATACTACTAGCACCATAATCAGCACTAGCGGCAGCTCTCGCTTTTTCTTCTTCGTTCATTATTATTATAAGTTATTTGTTTACAGATGTTTGAAGATAGTTTAAGATGTTTGTTTATATTATAATCCTTCTATCCAAAAAAACAGACAAATATACGATAAATTTTTGAGATGAGAGCAAAGTTTTAATGATAAAAAATGGTTGATGTGAAAACGGAAAATTTGAAATGTGCCAATTTGAAGTGTGCCAATTTGAAAATGTGAAAATGTGCGAATTTGAAAATGAAATGAATGAATGTTGTGCGTTTTGAATACACTATTTTTTTATGCATCATTTCAAGACACAAATTATCGCCAAAAGGTAAAATATCAAAGTCATTTTGTTGAATTGCCCCTCAATCTTAAAATAATTTACTAAGTTTGCGGTCAAATTAATCAAATGAAAATTTTACTGGTAACTCCGCCCCTCACCCAGCTTAATACAGCATATCCTGCTACATGCCATTTAATGGGGTTTTTACGTTCGCATGAAATTGAAAGCGGACAAATGGATTTGAGCATTGAACTTATCAATGCCTTGTTCACCAGAACTAAAATGGAAGAAATTTTTCAACTCAGCTCTCTTCAAAACAAACTTTCAAAATCAAATAAAATTATACTTCAACAAGCTGATTTCTATGTTCGAACCATTGAACCTGTCATTCGTTTTTTAAGTGGACGGGACAATAGTTTGGCTCAACGTTTTTGTGTTCGTGAATTTTGGCCACAAAGCAAACGTCTGCCCGGCGATGATGATTTAGAATGGGGTTTTGGTATGATTGGTAACCATGATCGTGCGGTTCATTTATGTACATTGTATATTAAAAATTTGTGCGAATTTATTCAGCAAACCATTGATCCTCATTTTGAATTGATTCGATATGCAGAATCGTTGTGCCTGAGACTTCCTGAATTTGAGCCAATTGAAAATGAATTAAAAAAACCCATTTCATTTATTGATAAAATAATACTGGAGCTTTTTTCAAAAAGAATTGAAAAAGATAAACCGGAATTTGTAGGATTTTCCATACCATTTCCGGGCAATTTGTACAGTGCGTTACGATGTGCGAAATGGTTAAAGGAAATGCATCCAGAAATTAAAATCTGTCTGGGTGGCGGTTATATAAATACAGAATTGCGAAATCTAACTGACCCGAAAATTTTCGATTATACAGATTATATTTTGTTTGATGATGGTGAATTGCCGTTATTGCGATTGTTGACTGGAGGCGAGCTTATTCGAACAATTTACCGTTCCGAAAAAAATGAAATTATCCGTTTAAATTTCGATAGCAAAGAGAATATTCCGTTTTCAAAAATTGGTACGCCCAATTATGAAGGTTTATTGGAGAATAATTATATCAATCTGATAGAAATGACCAACCCAATGCAAGCACTTTGGAGCAATGGTCGTTGGAATAAAATGATGCTGGCGCATGGTTGTTATTGGGGCAAATGTACTTTTTGCGATGGCAGTCTTGATTATATTCAACGGTACGAAACTTCAACTGTTGATTTGATTGTAAACAGGATGGAAGAAATTATGCTTCAAACCGGTCAATCGGGTTTTCATTTTGTGGATGAAGCAGCTTCACCAGCATTGCTTCGGAAAGTCTCGGAAGAAATTATTCGCCGGAAACTAACAGTTAGTTATTGGACAAATGTTCGTTTCGAAAAATCATTCACGCCCGAACTTTGTTATATAATGGCACAATCGGGCTGTATCGCCATTTCGGGAGGTTTAGAAGTGGCATCGCCGCGTATTTTAAAAATGATTAATAAAGGAATTACAATTGAAACTGCACGCGATAGTATGAAAAATTTTGCTGATGCCGGAATAATGACCCATGCGTATTTAATGTATGGTTTTCCAACCGAAACGGCACAGGAAACTATCGAATCGCTGGATGTAGTCAGGGGATTATTCGAAGCCGGATATATTCAATCGGCCTTCTGGCATCGATACGCAATGACCATTCACAGCCCATCAGGGCAATATCCCGAAAGTGTTGGAGCTAAGCATATTGAATCACCAAAAGGAAGTTTTGCAAACAATGAAATACCATTTGCAACCAACACAGAAATTGATTTGGACTTTTATGGAAAAGGTTTAAATTTGGCAACTTATAATTACATGCAGGGCGTAGGTTATGATATTCCTGTAAAAAATTGGTTTAAGTAATTTGAAAAATTATGTGTTTCACAGTAGCCATAGTCAGAAATAATCAGCTTGAAATTGCTAGTAGGTATTATGATAGTTTGCCTCCAAAATTTGATAAACGCAACAACTTACCTGAATTGCCCATTTATTATTTTGTAAGTGGATTTTCGCATCCTACCTTACAAATTATTAAACAAGATGGTGTTTTTCAGTATAACTGGGGTTTGATACCTTCATGGATTAAGGATATTCAATCGGCAAATGATATTAGGTCGAAAACTTTAAACGCTATGGGCGAAACAGTTTTTGAAAAACCATCTTTCAAAAAAAGCATTATTAATCAGCGTTGCATATTGCCTGTAACCGGATTTTACGAATGGAGGGATATAAATGCTGTAAAATATCCCTATTTAATTCATGCTACCGAGAATGAAATTTTCTCACTCGCATCAATTTATGATACCTGGATTGACAGAAATACCGGTGAAATAAAAAACACTTTTAGCATTATTACTACTCCTGCCAACTCATTGATGGAGAAAATTCATAATCTAAAAAAACGAATGCCCTTAATTTTAAGTCCAGAGGATGAATCAAAATGGTTAGATAAAGATTTAAATTCAGAACAGATTAAGAAGTTGATAAAACCCTTTAATGCACAGAATATGTCGGCGTACACTATATCTCGGGCAGCAAATAATGCCAGAAATGAGCGAAATGTTGCAGAGATCTTGGAAAAAGTTGATTATCCTGAGCTCTTATATGTGTAAATATAAATTTATTATTGTTATATTTGCAATTCTTTAAAAAATAATCACAACTAACAGAATTATGAATAGAATACTAACTATAATATTTTGCATTGTTAGTTCGACACTTTCAGCGTATTCTGGCAACGATTTGATTTCTACTTTAAAGAATCAAATTTGGCAAATCAATAGAAATCCATTTTTTCAAAATCCTGAATTACATAATTTAGCTACCAAAATATCCAACAAAGGAAATACTACCGATTTAAGTTTACGTGAATTGTATTGGAATACATATCAGGAAGATAACGAATTACAAACTATCATCTCATCGCAACAAGCGGATGGTTCATGGAAAAATATCAACTATAATGATCCGTCTTCCAGCAATTGGCAACCTACAAATCATGTAACAAACTTGCTCTACCTGAGCAGGGCTTATATTTCCACAAATTCAAAATTTTATCAGAGTAAAGATGTTTCAGTGATTATACATCGGGGCATTAATTATTGGTTTAGGGCGAAACCGGTTTGTAAAAACTGGTGGTACAATCAAATTGCAGTTCCCCGATTTTTGGGTTTGGTATTTTTATTTGTTGAAGATGAACTGACTCCGGATGAGAAAATTGGTGCTTTAGAAGTGTTGGACAATTCAGGATTCAGAATGACTGGTCAAAACAAAGTTTGGCTGGCCGGAAATGTATTAATGAAAGCGTTACTCACAAATGATTTTAAATTAGTAAAATCTGCCAGAGATACTATCGCATCAGAAATATATACTACAACTTCAGAGGGAATCCAACCCGATTACAGTTTTCATCAACATGGGCCGCAACAACAATTTGGCAACTACGGTCTTTCATTTATCTCAAGTATGGCGTATTATGCTAATGTGTTTGGTGGCACATCATTGGCATTTACCCCAAAACAAATTAATATTTTACGCAATTATGTTTTCAATGGCGAAAGTTGGGTTATATGGCGTGGATATATGGATATTAGTGCTTGTGGAAGGCAGTTGTTTAAAAAAGCTCAAATTGGAAAAGCAATGACACTTTTTGTTGCAGCCCAGCAACTGAAACAAGCAGACTCTGAATTCGGTCAGGATTATAATAAATTCATATATAAGAACTTACAACCCGGAAGTATAGCTGAAAATGTACAATCGAAACACTTTTGGCGCTCAGATTTAAGTATTTATCGAAACCTAAATCACTATATTTCAATTCGTGCCAGTTCACCACGTCTTATTGGTACTGAATTCACGAACAAAGAAAACAAAAAAGGTCATTTTATTGCAGATGGTTCTACAATGATTATGCGACGAGGTGATGAATACAATGATATTTTCCCATTTTGGGATTGGAATCGCATTCCGGGAATTACCGCTCCATTGTTGGATTCAATTAAATATATCAAAAATGACACTTATAGAAATGCGAATTCGTTTGTTGGTGGCTTAACGCATAACAGCAACGGAATCAGCACTTTTCATTTGGACAGAAACAGTATTGAAGCAAAAAAATCATGGTTTTATCTGAAAGGGAAATTAGTTTGTTTGGGGACTGACATTATTAATAATTCAGGAAAGGAAATTATCACATCAATTAATCAGCATTTACAAAGAGGTAGCATTAGTTTTACTCAAAACAACACATCCTTTACTGTGAATGACACATTGATGAAAGCTGAAAATATTAACACCGTTTGGCACGATTCGATAGGCTATTATTTCCCAAAATCAATGTCAACGACGTTAAAAGGTAGTACTCAAAGTGGCGACTGGAATGATATTGCAGACCCATACAATTCAGAAATAGTTTCAGGCAGGATTTTCAGTCTTTGGATAAATCATGGTATAAATACTTCATCATCATATCAATACTTAATTCTACCGTCGGTTTCGCAAAAAGAATTGATACAATACTCTCAACATCCTACAATTACAATTGTAGCTAATCAATCGGATGTTCAAAGCGTAAAACTAAAAGACAATTCAATTATGCAGTTTGTATTCCACAATTCTTGTAGAATAAATACGTTTTCGAAAAGTGAATATATTGAGTCTAAAACGCCGGGATTAGTCATGTTAGAAAAAAACAAGAATGATAATTTGACAATAACAGTAGTAGATCCAACACAAACAATTAAAAATTTCAAAATAATTATAAGTGGAAATTATGAGGGAAAAGGCTCAAAATATTATCCAAAAAACAACTATACATTACTGAATATCCCATTACCTCAAAACGAAAATGCGGGCAAATCAGTGACTATAAAATTGATTAAAATAAAAACAACTATCAAAACTTCTACTTGAAAAATAGCTTTATAATGAGGTTTACGGGGTTTAAAACATTAAAAACATGAATGATTTCTATGTTTTAAAACATATTTAGAAAAATAACTGTAAAAATATATTGTACAATTAAAACAATAAATTAATTTTGGTTGACCAAACAAACTGGTAATTGAAATTATTATCTATTGTTTACAAAAAAAGATCAAAATTATGGCAGCAAAAACAAAAGGCAAAAAAGGCAAAAACAGTATTAAACCTGAAGATATTGTAATTTCAAAAATTAAAGAATTAATTAATTCCGGAATACTAAAGCCAGGAGATAAACTCCCGGCTGAAAGAAAAATGGCATTGGACTTTGGTTTTGGCAGAACTCAAATTCGTGAAGCACTACACAAACTTGAATTCTATGGAATTATCAAAACATTGCCTCAAAGTGGGTCTGTAATAAATGGACTGGACATTACCACTCTCGATGGACTAATATCAGATGTTCTCAATCTTCAATCTTATGATTTTTTCTCATTGGTAGAAACCCGCGTTTTATTGGAAGTGAAAGCCATTCAACTATGTGCAGAAAGAAGAACAGAGCAAGACATAAAATTGCTGGAAAAAATGCATAAAAATTATGTAAAATACTTCGACACGCCTGATAGGGTAAGTCATGACTTTGCATTTCACCGTGCTATAGCCGAGGTAAGTCATAATCCCGTTTTTAAGGCCATGTTGATGATTGTAATTCCGGATATTATGGCCATTTATCAAAGGGATCGTATTTGTGCACCCAATCTTGCTATTACAGGTGAGCATCAGGAAATGCTTGAATGTATAAAAAGTGGCGAT
>Ga0247841_10011981_pt1 | contig 11391 bp, 7 predicted proteins | sample LaCruzMarch2015__2_FD_192410 | JGI IMG/M metagenome (GOLD analysis project Ga0247841, IMG submission 192410) | Freshwater microbial communities from meromictic Lake La Cruz, Castile-La Mancha, Spain - LaCruzMarch2015_18m | ecosystem: Environmental > Aquatic > Freshwater > Lake | place: Spain...
AATCGTCGAAAATAGGTATCTGCGCGGCTTATTATACATTAATGTCGGAGAATTCCGTTTCAAATGAAATAACCCGGCAGAAAGTTCTGGATTTATATAAACAAAAACTTTAAATATTTTTCGTTCATATTTCAAAAAAGGTTCGTATCTTTTAAATCTGTGTAACTCTGCGGCAAAAAGTTTTTATCTTTATAATTCGAGTAAATTAGTGCAAATTAGTGTGAAAAGTTCTTATCTTTTATTCTGAAAAGTTTTTTATCTTTTAAATCTGTGTAAATCTGTGGCAAAAAGTTTTTTTAATAAATATCTCTCCGTTTCCGACGAAGTTAAATCCGCGCTCACGGACAACAAACCGGTTGTAGCCCTTGAATCTACAATCATTTCGCATGGCATGCCGTATCCGCGAAATCTGGAAACTGCTCTGCTGGTCGAAAATACCGTCAGGGATAACGGCGCCGTTCCCGCAACTATTGCAATTATTAACGGTGTAATAAAAGTTGGTTTGAATAAATCCGATATAGAATATTTATCTGCGGAAAAAAATATACTGAAAGCTTCGCGCGCGGATATACCTGTTATCGTATCACAAAAGTTAAGCGCGGCTACAACCGTCGCCGCTACAATGATTTGCGCAAAACTTGCAGAGCTGAAAATATTTGCGACGGGCGGTACAGGAGGTGTTCACAGGAATGCAGTGCAGACTTTTGATATATCTGCCGACCTGACCGAGCTCGCGCGGACAAATATTGCCGTCGTATCCGCGGGTGTTAAATCCATTCTCGATATCGGACTTACGCTAGAATATCTCGAAACATTCGGAGTTCCTGTAATCGGCTACGGAACGGATGAGTTTCCAGCTTTTTATGCACGTGAATCGGGATATAAAGTCAATTACCGTCTGGATTCTCCAGAAGAAATTGCCTCTGCGATAAATGCGAAATGGGAACTCGGACTGAACGGAGGACTAATTATCGCGAATCCGATACCAAAAGAATTTTCTATGGATAAAAAAACAATTGATTCGGCAATAGAGAATGCGCTGAAACTTGCTGACGAAAAAGAAATTAAAGGCAAGGACGTAACACCTTTCCTGTTATCGGAAATTAAGTCAATTACGCGCGGCTCAAGCCTCGAATCAAACATTAAACTTGTTTTGAATAACGCGAAACTCGCCGCCGAAATCGCCCGTTACTTGTAAACTACGCCTTCAGCATTGTATATCGCTTCTGCGCCGAGAGATACACCTTTCTGAGTCTTATGCTTTTTGGCGTCACCTCAACAAGCTCATCATCATTCAAAAATTCAATTGCCTTTTCAAGTGTTAGTGGTATCACCGGAGTTAAAATTATTCCCTCGTCTTTACTCGATGCCCTCATATTAGAAAGTTTCTTCGGTTTGCAGGCATTTACGTTTAAATCGTTGTCTCTGTTATGCTCGCCTACTATCATTCCTTCATAAACCGATTCTCCCGGCGAAACGAATAACATTCCCCGCGGCTCAAGGTTGAATAAAGCATATCCCGTTGTTGAACCTTGCCTGTCAGATACAAGCGACCCAGTCAGTCTCACGGGATAATCGCCCCTGTATTCCTCGTATCCCTGCAGGTAACTGTTCAAAAGTCCCGTACCTTTTGTGTCGGTCAGGAATTCGCTCCTGTAGCCGATAAGCCCGCGCGAAGGAATCGAAAATTCTATTCTCACCCTTCCCGTGCTGTGATTTACAAGGTTTGTCATACGCCCTTTTCTCTGTGAGAGCTTATCCGTCACTATACCAACAAAACTTTCACCGCAGTCAACAAATAAATGTTCAATCGGTTCAAGTTTTTTTCCGCTCTTGAATTTATAAATAACATCCGGTCTTCCAACGCTTAACTCGTATCCTTCTCTTCTCATCGTTTCAATCAAAATTGCCATTTGAAACTCACCTCTGCCTTTAACTATAAAACTATCCGTTGTTTCCGATTCTTCCACCTTCAGCGCTACATTCCTGAGTGTCTCTTTAAAAAGTCTTTCTCGGAGCTTTGCCGACTGAACATATTTCCCTTCCATACCCGAGAAAGGCGATGAGTTAATCGCGAACAGCATTGAAATTGTCGGCTCATCCACGGCGACACGCTTAAGTGCCTTGGGCGCTATTTGCGTGGAAATCGTGTCACCTATGTGCACATTCTCGATTCCCGCCAGGACCACTATATCTCCCGGCTCGGCGGATTCGGTTTCTTTAAGCGACACACCTTCATATACTTGCAATTTAGAAATCCTGAGCGGAATAGTCGCATTATCTTCATTAATGCAAACAAGATTATCGTTTATCTTTGCCGTTCCGTGCGCCACCTTGCCGATGGCAAGCCTGCCTATATAATCGGAGTAGTCAAGGTCGGCAACCAGCATCTGAAAAGGTTCTTCGGGGTCAAATACCGGAGGCGGAATAACTTTTACAATCTCTTCAAAGAGCGGCTGAAGGTCTGTGCCTTTACCGTCTTTTGTGGTCTGTGCGATTCCCTCCCTGCCGATTGCATATAAAACGGGAAACTCTATCTGCTCTTCGGTTGCATCGAGGTCAATAAACAAATCATAAATTTCATTCAGCACTTCCGTCGGACGCGCGTCTTTGCGGTCTATTTTATTTACCACAACAATAATTTTCTTTCCGGAGTCAAGAGCTTTCTTCAGAACAAACCGCGTTTGCGGAAGCGGTCCTTCGGATGCGTCAACCAGCAATATCGCGCCGTCAACCATCATAAGCGCCCGCTCGACCTCGCCGCCGAAATCCGAGTGACCGGGAGTGTCGAGAATATTGATTTTCACGCCTTTCCATAAAACCGAACAGTTCTTGGCGGCAATTGTAATTCCTCTTTCGCGCTCAAGATCCATATTGTCCATCAGCCGCTCTTCCACCTCCTGATTTGAGCGGAACATACCGCTTTGCTTGAACATGAAGTCAACAAGCGTGGTCTTGCCGTGGTCAACGTGCGCTATAATTGCGATATTGCGCAAATTCTTGTTAGATTGCAGATTTTTATTCATTTTTTTAGTCAAATTTCCCCATTCCTCATTACCATTGTAAAGTGTTAAGTGTTAAGTGTTAAGTGTTAAGTGTTAAGTGTTAAGTTCTTAGCTCTTGTTAAAATACGTTTTTTAAAGCTTATGAGATAGATAGAATGAATGGACATAAAAAGCCCGGTGTCTATCAGATACACTTAAAACGCTTTAAATCCTAAAAAGTTTACACCTGCGTCTGAATGTTACTGATTATTTCTTCAAAACTTATATTTGGCATAATTATATTTATTAAAGTATAGATTTAATGTAAAATATTTTATTAACTCTTTGTTTTGATAAAATATGCGGTGTCTTTTGTAACACTCTTTTTGTAACACTCTATAGTGTGCGGGTTTTTTAGTTTTTCTATAGTATTGCAGTTTATATATATTAATTATATATTTACGCTGAAGTAAATTAAACATTTTTTATCAGCTTTAGAGAAAATATAACCGCATAAGGTAAGAATCTCGTCTGAGTTCCATACTCCGCAGTAACAACTTTTCAAAAGTTTATCCCGGATAAGAAGGAATAAAGAAAAAGCCAGATATCAAGTATTAGTTTATTTTCCCGAAAAACGGGGTTTTTAATAAACATTTTTTATCAACAAAAAAGTAAACACCACATGGAAAAAGGTACTGTAAAATGGTTCAACGCGCCTAAAGGCTTCGGTTTCATTACCGTAGAAGGCAAAAAAGATGTATTCGTTCATTACAAAGCAATAATGGGCGACGGATACAAAACTCTTAACGAAGGCGACACTGTCGAGTTCGAAATAGAAGACGGACCAAAAGGACCACAAGCAGCTAACGTGACCAAGATTAACAACTGATAGTTATACTAATATAATAACGATTCTCAGGCAACAGATCTTGTAACAATTTACGGGCGGTAATTCATTATCGCCCGTTTTCTTTTTTAGGCAATAACGACGGAAAAACGTACTCCGTACTTTTATCGTTATTGTTGAATTGAAACTTTCGTTAATTTTTGCAATCATACAGCATTAAATTCAGCGGATGAAAAAAAAAATTAAGATTTCTCTCCACACATATATTTTAATCGGGCTTCTGCTCGGTGCGGCATTCGGCTCGGTGTTTCATATCAGTCAGTATGAACTTGAAATTTCTTCAAAAGCATCTTCCGAAAAAATCAACGACTGGAAAGAATTCCGTTTTCTTTCGGGTGATTCGATTTTACGGTCGTTTGACGGCGAGTCACAACTCGGAATAATAAGGTACTTCAAGACGCTCGGTGATAAGAAACTTAAGGAATCCCTCATTGCCAAAGTCACACTCAAAAGCGGAGAGGAAAAGTCTTACGCCGAAATCAAGGAAATTACAAAGGTAAAAACAATCGGTGTTTTGATTAAACCCATTGGAGACATTTTTATCCGTCTGCTGAATATGATAGCCATACCGCTTGTTCTTGCCTCTCTGATAGTCGGCGCGGCATCACTTTCAGACCTGAAGCACGTGGCAAAGGTGGGCGGTAAGACTATAACAATTTTCATGTTCACAACCGTTATGGCAATAACATTCGGGCTGGTAGCGGCAAACATTATCAAGCCGGGACATTACATGCCGGCAGAAACGCGCGATGCGCTGATGCAGACTTATCAGGAAGAGGCATTGACGAAAGTCCAGCAGAACGTCTCGGTTAACATTGTTGATTTCTTTGTGAATATAGTTCCGCGCAATCCGTTCAAGGCAATGGCAGACGGAGATTTTCTGCAAATTGTTTTCTTTGCAGTTCTTACGGGTGTTTTCCTGACACAGCTCCCCAAAGAAAAAGCCGACCCTGTTATTAATTTCTTCGACGGAATCAGTAACGGGTTTATAACGATGGTCGAGAAAGTGATGTATATAGCCCCGATTGCCGTCTTTGCGCTCATATCCGCGACGGTGGCGGAATTCGGAGTGAGAATACTTTCGACACTTTTTATGTACTCGATTACGGTACTGATTGGCATCGCGGCTTTAATGTTAATTCTGTATCCCACACTTATAAAGATTTTCACCAAAATAAGAGTCAGGGATTTTTACAAAGCCCTGAGACCGGTAATGATAGTAGCATTTTCCACTAGTTCATCTGCCGCTACGCTTCCGCTTGAGATGGAAGTGGCAGAGAAGAAGCTCGGCGTTCCGAACCGCATTGCGAGTTTCGTTTTGCCGCTCGGGGCAACAATAAACATGGACGGAACAGCGCTATATCAGGCTGTTGCAACAATGTTTATTGCGCAGGTTTACGGATACGACCTTAACATGTCTCAGCAGATTACTGTAATAATCACGGCTGTACTTGCATCAATAGGCACGGCGCCCGTTCCGGGAATAGGGCTTATAATGCTTATTATCGTTTTGAAATCCGTGGGTGTGCCCGAAGAAGGAATCGCTTTAATCATCGGCGTTGACCGTTTCCTTGATATGTGCCGCACGGTTCCGAATATTGTTTCCGATTCATTTACCGCAGTTGTAATAGCTAAATCGGAAGGCGAACTTGGACCGATAAAGCCCGATTAAAAAAAACAGCTTTCCATAAAAAATACTTTTTCATGCGGAACTTTTAGCCGTGCCGTACGGTTGAATGCCTTTAAGTAATTAATTTAATTCAAAAAATAAAATAAAAAGGACAAAAAAAATGAAAACCAAACTCTTATTTCTTTTCGCTGTAGTTGCAGTTATTTCTTTATTATCTGTAAATAACTCATCTGCACAGGCATTATCTTATGATGTTGTGAACAACACAGGTGTTGATTTAGTGGATGTGTTCGTAACTCCCGCAGAAACAAATAACTGGGGTAATGACATACTTCCGGGCAGTTTATTCGAAAATGGTATGACTATTTCTGTTACAATTCCTGCTGATTACGGAACAACATGCATGTTCGATATGAAAATCACGGATGCAGTCGGTGACCATATTACTTTCTCCGGTATAGACGCCTGCAAATTAGTCAAACTTCAGATTAATTCGGACGGGACTTTTAATTATTTAGCGACGAAGTAAAAAAATTATTTTGGGTGTTATCAAATCAGATGCTGAAACAAGTTCAGCATGACAAAATTCATGAAAGGCGGAAAGTAATTTCCGCCTTTTTTTATACAGGCATCGGCTCTTTTTTATTCTTTGCTGATTTCTATGCTGTAGGTTAAATCCATTACCTGTTTATATACGGCGGCGACTCCGCAGTATTTTTCCTGAGAAAGTTTTACTGCCTGCTCAACTTTTTCCGGCAGGATTTCCTTGCCCTTCAACTGATATGTAACGTGCATTTTAGTATATCGTTTGGGATGCTCGTCCGTCAGTTCGCCTTCGACCTTAATGTTTAATTTGTCATACGGAACATGCATCTTATTTAAAAAAGCAACAACGTCCATACCGGTACATCCTGCGAGCGCGGCTAGCATAAGCGGTTTTGGCGTTGGACCGAGTCCGAGTCCGCCGAAATCAAGAGAGGCATCCGTAACAACTTTGTATCCCTGTATATCCATATTAAAACTCATTCCGTCGCCGTTCACGGCATTAATTACGTGTTTCATAATTGTAATGTTTTTTTGATTCAGTTTATTTTGCTTTTACAGCGACGAGTGTTATATCATCGTGCTGTTTCATATTTCCAGAAAATTCACTGACCGAACGAATAACTTCGTCGCATAAATCTACAGCGCTCATGCCGAGTGAGTTTTTCAATATATGTGTCAGTCTTTGTTCTCCGTATTCCTCGTTGCCTTCTCCCATAGCCTCAGTAATTCCGTCAGTCACAAACAGAAAAATATCACCTGCGGAATAATTTATATGTATTTCCTCCATAGAAAGTTTAAACACGCGGTCATCCGACAAGCCAAGTCCTATTCCGCCAGGCTGTATTTTCCTGATTTCGTCCGTAATAATTGAATAATGAAACATCGGTAAATGCCCTGCCCTTGCGAATCGCAGACCTTTGCCGGAAGTGTCGAATGTAGCGCCTATTGCGGTTATATAAGATTTCGAATCCATGTGTTTATAAAGCAGGTGATTTGCTTTTTCGAGCATTTTCTTGGGCGAGCTGTAAAATTCGTTCAACGTCTGGAATATTCCCTGTACTTTTGACATATACAGTGCCGCCGATGTTCCCTTTCCGCTTACGTCGCCGACCACAACCGTGAATTTATCCGGTGTGCCGTTCAGGTAATCATAAAAATCCCCTCCGACTTCGAGTGCGGGAATTGACCGTCCGGCAATTTCAAGCCCGGCAATATCGGGAACAGTTTGTGGGAGCGAATCTATCTGAATCCTGTGAGCTATTTCAAGTTCTTTTTTCATTCTGACCTGGCTTGCAAGTTCCTCGTATAACAAGGCATTCTCGATGGCAGCCGAAGCGCTAATCGAAAGAGACGTAATAAAATCTGTATCTGCCATGTTAAAAGCCGTTTCGGATAATTTCTCTCCGATAAAAACAACTCCGGTGATTTTATTTTTAGATTTTATCGGAATGACAGATTGTATATTATGCCGGTCAAAGATTTCTCCCGCATTACTATGTAAACCGCTAATCCCGGAAGTGACTCCTTTGAAAAAAGCCGCCTCTTTCGTAACGAGTTTAAAGAACCCATCGTCCTGCGTTATTTCGAAATTTTCGGATTTCTGTGTATCGAAGCAAAACAGTTTATCTTTCCAGACCCTATCACCGTCCGCATGGAACATAACTCCCGCACATTTCAGGCGTGAATATTCTGCGATTTTTTTCGCAAATACTTTTGCGAGGTTCTCGATTGTGATGTTTTTCTCGAGCAAAAGAGCCAGCTCGGTCTGCGCCGCTAAATAATCATATTTACCGCGGTAAAACTTCTTATCGAGATACGAGCTGAAATATTTATCTGCCTTAAGCAATAAAGCAGTAACGGCAACCGACAGCACAAGAAACAGTAGTTTATTCCAAAGCATGTTTTCATCAACAGGCAGGGATATATTGAAATACTGCACCGTCATACCCGTCAGTTTAATATTCGGAAACTGAAGGTTTGCTTTTGACAGAAATACTATAGCGGCACCAATCGTTACGGCAATAAATGCCTTCCAGACCGAAAATGCAATAACATACTGAATATTTCTTCTTACCTTTAAATCTATATCGAATACTTTATATTTCCATATAACATATAAATACACTGCCGGTATAAGCAGAATGGAAGCGAGAACTATATACTCAAACCAGCTAGGAAGCAATTTTGGAAACATTATTCTAATCGGGAGTGTCAGTGTAGCAATAGCGAAAATGAAAAACCAGTAATACACGATAATTGAGTTCGCTCTGTTATATACCGATGATTCGGAGTTTCTGTGTTTAACCCTGATTACAATATAATATATTAATATTAAGGTGATAACAGACGTAAACAGCCAGCTTGGAATACTATTATAATCAACAATATACATCACAGAAAAAGCAAGTAAGGCGAGAATTCCCGCAGAATATAAAATTACGGTATATTTTTTCTTTGAAGTAAGTGCGGAATTGACAGACGGAAAATACATCAGACTGTGAAAAAGCACGGGAAAGAACATCAGAGCGGCGCAATTACTTAACAGCACTCTCAGCCACGAAAACGCGTCAAAGCTTGGCGGACTGTAAGAAAATCCCGTTCCTATATCGAAGGCAAGCAGAATCATCGCGAAAGAGGTAAGCCGGGCGCCTGCGTATTCCGGACGCGCGAGACCGAACAGAAAACCCAATATAAAAATTGAAAATCCAATAACGAGCAAAATAATCAAATCAAGCGACAATCCGAATGTCGCCAGATAAACATCAATATTTAATGTTTCGCCGTTTCTAACAATTTTATAATGTATGGGAACGCCCGATTGCAACCCACGGAAAAAGCGCAGAGTTTCAACCGACATTGCCTCTTCTTTTCCATAATCCACAATCTTTAACAGCGAATCGTTGATTGATAAAAGAACATCTCCTGATTTAATGCCAGCAAGACTAGTTGCTCCGTCTTTAATAACGAATCCGATAAATACACCGTTCTTTATTTTTCTTACAAAATTTTCGGGGCATTCAGATTTCTTAAGACGAAGAGTATCGGAAAGTTTAATATATCGGGACTTCCTGTCGAGGTCCATTATTCCGCTTACTTTTTTCAGGTTGAAAATCTGAAGTGTTACTTCTTCGTCAGGTTTGATATCGGCAAGTATTTTAGGGATTTGGGATGCTGTTTCAATTGTCATGGAATCGAGAACAACACCATTTACAGCGAGAAGAAAACTCCCTACACCGATTGTATCCATTACCGTTGAACCGGATTCCGAATGTCTGGCAAATATCAGCGGTTTTTGTATATAATAATCCGACGGCATCATCATATAGTGAGTACCGCTGAAAACCGTAGCAGCATTTTTCGATACATTTATTCCGACAAAGGCTGTCAGGACTACTGAAACAATAATTAACAGCAGACGGAATTTTCCCGGATTTTCACTCCAGTAAGATATTTTTAACCCGTCAGAGTTTAATTTTTCTGCCATTTTGGCTGATTTTGATTAAATAAAGCCTTTTCTTATAATAATATACGTAAATCATGGGCTATATGTTAGGGTTCAATGCCTAATACCTATCGCCAAACTCTTAACACTTAATAATAATTAAACCCGTCAGGAGGGAACTCCTGACGATCACAGCCAATAATGCCTATTGCCCTATGCTTATTTCATCTATAAATATCCACGAGTCACCTCCCGCGCCTTCGTGCCATGCGGGAAGCTTGCCGGAACTTTTCGCCTTAACACGGACAAACCGGGCTTTTGTGTTTAAGAAAGATGTATATTCTCTTATGGCAACCTCTTTATTTTCGGGAGGAATTTCGTTGTTGATTATTGCCGCGCTTGTATAATTTATTCCGTCTTCCGATACTTCAAATTCAATTACAGTAGGAAAGACAATCCAAGCTCCGACATCCTGAATGAAGCCGGCTGAAATTTTATTGATTAGCTGAATATTCCCGAGGTCAACCACTACCTCAAAATCCTGTCCCTGATATCCCTGCCAGTTTCCGAGTCTCCAGTTACGCGTTCCGCGAATCAAATCAATCAAACCGTCTGGTCCGCCCGCAGTATATTGAGGAGAATAAACAGATTTCAAAATAACGCTTCTGCCTTCGGGTACTTTTACGAAATTCGCGAATGTGATTTTACTGTTAGCAAGGTTTGAATTATACGCCACGGCTTTTATTGTAACAGACTCGTTTATTTCAAACGGTTTTATATAAAGTGTTGATGTGAAATCCGGGTCACTGCCGTCGGTAGTGTAATATATTTTATCATCGGCATTAACGGACTTCATTACAATCGTCTGCGGTTTACTGAAACTTCTGCTCTCCGATATTATTAATGGAACAGACACAATCGGATATTCGGAAATTGACGTGACGGGTACATCCTCGTTGCGGCTTCCCCAGTTCTTATTCGGCTCGCCGCCCATATTGAAAACAATTTCACCGCCGTTCATGATATCTTCGTGAGTTATGTAACACTTTGCATAAGGCTGTTTATTTAACGAAGCGGATTGTATATAATAATTTTTATCCGTCCGGTTCTCTGCATTTATTACAAACACTTTCCCGTTTTCGAGATTTATTGTAACTTTATCGAATAACGGAGTGCCAACTGCGTACTGAGTCTGTCCCGGACAAAAAGAATAGAATCCCATTGCACTGAGCACAAACCAAGCCGACATTTGTCCGCAGTCCTCGTTACCAATTAAGCCATCCGGGTCATTTTTATAAAACTCCGTCATAATTTTATGCGCGAGCGCCTGTGTTTTCCATGGCTGGTTCAGGTAATCGTACCAGTAAGCCAGATGATGCGACGGCTCGTTGCCGTGAGCATATTGTCCGATGAGTCCGGTTATATCCGACTGGTCTCTGCCAGACATTCTTGAATCGGTCGAAAAAAGTTCGTCAAGTTTAGCCGAAAGTTTATCCTTGCCGCCGTGCAGTTTAATAAATCCCGCGGCATCCTGCGGAGCATAGAAACTATATTGCCATGAATTTGCTTCCGTGTAATTATTATTGACTTCTGCGGGGTCGAAAGGAGTGTACCATCCGCCGTTAACCCTTGCACGCATGAATCCTGTAGAATCATCAAAAACATTTTTATAATACTGCGCCCGCTCGTTGAATCGGTAAAATTGTGTCAGGTCTCCGAGTTCCTTCGACATCTGTGCGATGCACCAGTCATCATAAGCGTATTCGAGTGTCTTGGAAACTGATTCGTGCTCCATATCCTGCGGCACGAGTCCGTATTTTACGTAAGCAGGAAGTCCGAACTTATCCGAACCTGCGCTTGCAAGCATTGCTTCAAGTGCATA